>Ga0056115_1000172_pt1 | contig 32362 bp, 31 predicted proteins | sample WorMetOlspDAHAB1_FD_77007 | JGI IMG/M metagenome (GOLD analysis project Ga0056115, IMG submission 77007) | Marine gutless worms symbiont microbial communities from Max Planck institute for Marine Microbiology, Germany - Olavius sp. DAHAB.1 ...
CGGTTTATTCCGAAAAAGACGCAGGTAAAATCCCCTGGGCTGAGCATGAAGTGGATGTGGTTTTGGAATGTACCGGTTTTTATCTCAGTACCGTGGCATCGCAAGCGCATATAGATGCGGGGGCAAAGAAGGTTATTATCTCCGCGCCTTGTAAAGATAATACAAAGACGGTTGTCATCGGCGTAAATCATGATAGTCTAACGGCAGCTGACGCGATTATCTCCAATGCTTCCTGCACCACCAATTGTCTGGCCCCCCTTACCAAGGCGGTGGATGATGGCTTTGGGGTGATTAGTGGACTTATGTGCACAACACATGCTGCTACCTCCACACAGAGGGTGCAGGATTTTTTTGGAGGCGGTAAGAATCGCGCCACTTTGAACAATGTCATTCCGGCATCCACCGGAGCCGCAATAGCGGTTGGCAAGGTACTTCCGCACTTGAACGGCAAACTCAACGGAACCGCGCTTAGAGTGCCTACCGACACGGGTTCTGTCACCGAAGTGGTTTATCTGCTTGACGGCAAATTTACCAAGGATGAAATCAATTCCAAGGTAGCCGAGAACGCAAAAAGAATTAATGCAAGCAGTATAAGTGGGAAGATTTTGAAGGTGAGCGATTACTACGAATGCTCGAGGGATTGCGTGGGTGAACTATGGAGTTCCATGATTATCCCGGGCAATACGCAGGTGGTGGAAGCCGGGCCCTACACCCAGGTTAAGATGACCAGTTTTTACGACAATGAAATGGGTTACTCAGGGCGAATGGCGGAACTGGCTCAGATATTTGCTTCAATATAGTCAAACTCCGTGCCTTAAAGGCAGTTTCGTCGCAGAAAATGGCTTCTCGTGAATTCTGCTAGACCGTGAAGTCTAGGTGGAGTTATCATCCCTGGGTGTATTTCTTGCCTGCCGCGCTCATTGCGACTTTCATTTCTATCGCTCTTGGGCAGTTTTGGAAGTTTATATACCCCTTGTTCGGGGGCGGGGTTCCCGCATTTCGTAACCTGTTCAAGTCCGGAGGCATGCCCAGTTCCCATACCGCCGCTGTTGGCGCGATGACGCTGCTTGTGGGTCTGAGAGAGGGTTTCAATTCCTCGTTTTTTGCGCTGTCGGCTGTTTTCACCGTGATTGTTGTACATGATGCGATAAAGGTGAGGGGGACTATTGGCAGAATAATCAGATTGCTTGGAAAAACCATTCCGCCTGATATCCTAGAGATGGAGGGCGGTTTGCCATCCACGATTGGCCACACCCTCGCCGAGGTGTTTGTGGGTTTGATTCTGGGGACGGCGATTGCATTTTTATGCAACTGGATATTCCCTTGAAATCCGGGGCCTCTCCAAGCGGTCTATGAGGTTTTGTCAAAGCTCCCTGACTACCAAGTCGCCTACCTCGGAGGTTGAATAGCCCATTCTACCGGCTCCAAGGTTTTCTATCTTCGTTCCAATTACCACCATTACCGCCCTTTCGATGGCCTCGGCGGCCCTGTATTCACCGAGGGTGTCAAGCATCATGGCACCGGCCGCAATCGATGCTAGGGGATTGATAATTCCCATTCCCGTGTACTTCGGGGTCGATCCCCCAATCGGTTCAAACATGGATACGCCCTCGGGGTTGATATTCCCTCCCGCCGCGATTCCCATGCCGCCCTGGGTTATGGCTCCAAGATCGGTAATGATATCCCCAAACATGTTGCCTGTTACCAAAACATCGAACCACTCCGGATTCTTCACCATCCACATGCAGGCGGCATCCACATGGTAATACTCGCGTTCTATATCAGGATAATCCGACTTCCCAACTTCGTGAAAGGTCCTTTCCCAGAGATCGAAAACATGGGTGAGCACATTGGTTTTTCCCACCAGGGCAAGTGTGTTGACGGTTCCCTTTCCGCGTGCCTTCTTCCCATGGCGCCGTGTGTAGTTGAAGGCATATCGCAGGCAGCGTTCTACCTGGAATCGATTGTATACCATACTCTGAACAGCAGTTTCATGCTCGGTTCCCTTCATGGAAATACCACCAAATCCCGTGTAAATGCCGCCCGTATTTTCTCTGACTACAACGAAATCAACCTCATCGGGCCCCTTGTCTTTTAGAGGTGTTTCAACTCCCGGATAGAGTCGAACCGGGCGGAGATTTATATACTGGTCCAGTTCAAAGCGAAGACGGAGGAGTATACCCTTCTCCAGGATGCCCGGCTTAACATCGGGATGACCGATTGCTCCAAGGTAGATAGCATCGAATTCCCTTAGCTCGTTTACCGCCGTATCCGGCAGTATCTCTCCCGTTCTTAGATACCTGTCTCCTCCAAAATCAAATTCAGCCATATCCAGTCTGAATCCGAATTTGGATGCCGCGGCATCCAAAACCTTCCTGCCCTCATTCAATACTTCCGCGCCTGTTCCGTCGCCCGGTATGGCGGCTATTCTGTAAATTTTCGACATACGCTCCCCTGCTGCTTTGCTGGAAGATACTCCAATATCAGGTTCTCAGTAAATTACCTCATATAGCAGCTTTTCGCCCTTGTGAACAGGCGAAGTTCAAGCCATCATCCATATGGCATCTGCAGGTAGATAAATCTGTGATGTCATCCCTGCTTCAAACCGCATTCCAAAAAATCGGGTTTTGGACTCGATTGAGAACCGGTACCCTGTATTCATAAATCAATCCCGGCCTGATCTTTTCAGTTTCACATTCTCCATCCTGCCTGCATGAATCCAAAGCCCGAGGGCCGGATTGTCCACATAATAGAATTCCTCGCCATTTACCCAATTCCATCCAGGCTTCAGTTTGGAGGGATTGTATTTCTCCAACATGGCATCGAGCCTAGCGTATCCAAACCCAACCGACTCGCATTCATCGCGACGAAGAAAACCTGGCGCGTATACTATCTTGAAGCGAGCCTCTGAAGACCCATGAATCAAATGGGCCGCGGCACTTAAATTGGTCCTTAGATTCTTTGCATGTCGAAGCTTCAGGAGAATCTTTTCGATACCACAATATCCAAATCTTCGTATAAGGGAATCGACTTTCTCATCTTCGCCAAATTTTTTGACGCCGGGGGCGAGAATAATCAGTTCACCGCCATCTGCGATGGCCATGCAGGTGCGGTAAATCGCCTTGTTGCCCAGCCAGGCACTGCAAAACTGTTCCGGGTTGAGGTATGCTACGCACTTCTTGATTGGTTTCTCCAGCACCGTGATATTTACATCGGCCGATAGAGCCGAGGCATTTTCAAAGCATTCGCGGTCATCGCCGATAAAAAATCCTCGTACTACAGGCCTCCCTTCCTTGTCGCTTCCTACTACGGTGAGAGCATACAGAATCGGCAGGTTGGCGGCAAATTCTCTCATTGCATAATCAAATAGTGCGCGTACCGGATTGTCGACCCGCCCCATAATGCGCTCCATACCATAAACAGCAGCAAAAAAATGGCTCCTATGTATGCCCTCGCGGCCGCCGGTGCCAATGAGTATGTTCTTTGAGTGATTGGCCATGCCAGCCACTTCATGCGGTACTACCTGGCCAGTCGAGACAATCAAATCATGCCCACTATTGCACAGCAGCTGGTTCACCTGCACCGGCCAATCATACTCAAAGTCAGTTTCTATCAGCTTCGAAATGAAGGCGCGCGGCACATTCCCGATAGTGACAGTGTCGCTGTGCCATCTATGCTCTCGGAAAAGTCCCAGTGGCAGTTTTGGGAACATGGTTTTAATCTCGGCTTCGCTCATTGGCCTGTGAGTGCCCAGAGCTGGCATGATGTCCACCAATGCGGCCCCGTAGTAGTCCCATAGGTATTTGGTAATTTTGCCCCCGCGCGAGTGGAATCGCGTGAAGTCCGGAGGAATAACGCAAACCCTCCGTCGAAGGCCAATCTTTCCCAGCGCCTCTTCCAGCCCCGCGCGCAGCGCATCATTGTCTATCACATCGTCCGCGGCGCCGCGCTGGTAATAAATCAACTTTGCGCTACCATGGCACATTCTCGGGAAGCGCGGCATCGAAGTCCGCCAGAAGATTATTGCAGAAATCTTCCGAAAATTCCCCGGCGAAAAAGCGCGCCAGACCCTCATCGCAGAAGCGCTCCCAGCTCTTCTCTTCGGCTCCTGGAATTATTGGGTAGAATAAAACACCGTTAGTCCGCGCTGCGGCAAGATCGCCGGGGGCGTCTCCAATCATCAAGATTTTGTTCTTGTCGTACTTTTCCTCGCTCGCGAATCTCAGCTGCTCCGTCTTCGTTCCACGTTCTTGCCCAGCTATCAGCCGAACATATTTCGCAATACCATACTCCGCCCACTCACGCTCGAGATCGGCGTTGGGAGTTTGACTTACTACCACCAAATCGGCTTTTCCTGCGGCCTTGGCAAGTATCTTTGACACTATGGGATAGGGAGGAACATTGCGCACAATTTTTTTTATCGCCCTGCTAACTTCCCTAGACCAACTAAGCGCCTGTTGCAGATGGGGGTGTGAATTCCGCCGCACTTCCAGATTGAGCGCATCCTCGCTTAGTTTGGTCTCCCTTTCTACCCAGTTTTTCAGTCCGTCCGTATTCGGACAAACCACGCGTCTTTCGGTCAGTTCCTTCCTGGATTCGAGAAGTTCTATTGCCCGTAAGACTGCCTTAAAGCGATTTATTCCACGTGTTTTAGAATACAAATTAACGAAATTCCAGACTTCGCGTGCTAACTTTGCCGCCCCTTGAAGATTATAGATATTGATAAAGGCAGGACAAAAACATTCCTGCTGCTTAATCTCCATGCTGTCAAACACTGATCCATCGGAATCAAAGCCGATGAAATAATCCTTCCTGGGTTCCAGATTCTTGAGTTCTTGTACTTGTTGAATCATTTAGTTTCCCAATCATCCAGTCTCTACTAGTTACACCTGGAACCGCCAATGCTTACTGGTTCAATTGTCTTCGAAAACCGGGACGTAACTTCATAGGGCGCATCGCACAGCGCGTGTTTTCGCGAATGCCTAGCTTGGCGGTTAATATAGGGCACCACCGGCATCATGTCCACTATTAGAGCCATGGCAGTAGCACATGCCGCTCGGCCGCACAGTTTGACGGACCCCGAAGGTAAGATTTCCGAATAAACTTCAGTCTATCCATCTTCTTGTGCCTGTTGCAGAGTTTGCCGTGTATTCCATTACAAAATCCGCTTTGAGCAATCTGATTCAGCGGATTGATGTATTCCTCATTTTCGCAAATAATGGTTTATCAGCGCGTCGTTTCTTCAGTGTTTCTAGCTCTAAAATGGATTTGTATTCGGTTTGAACCTTCATTCTTGTCCTTCCAATTTCATTAAAAAGAATTAACTTATGATATCAATAGTAATATCATTTGACATGATGAACCGTGCCCAACTAGACCTAAACCCAGCCAATACTAGGTTTCGGGACTCGCTAGCTATTTGTACGAAACTATTTGGGAAACCACGAATTAAGGGAGCTCATCATATTTTCAAGATTCCATGAAAAGGTGACTCCAGGATAAATCTCCAAAAAGACGGCAAAATGGCGAAACCGTATCAAGTTCGGACCGTAATTAAAGCCATCGAAAAAATAAAGGAGAAGGGAGTAATTAATGAAGAGGAAGATGGAGAAGATTGTTGACAAATATACTTACTGTATTGAATGGTTTAAAGAAAACAATTCACATATGGCGCGATGTTTAGAGTTTCCCTCTCTTGCGGCTCATGGAGAAATCATTTCTAAGGCCCTTCGGGAAATCGAGAAGGTGATAGAAGCTTCCGTAGAATGGATGATGGAAGAGGGAGAACAGATTCCAGAGCCTTTGGGAGAAAAAACCTTTAAGGGGCATATCTCTTTGAGAATTCCCCCTGAACTTCACCGGAGTCTTGCCATGCAAGCCGCTGGACAAGGTATTTCGATTAATCGTCTGATATCTTCTCGGCTGCGTGTGTGAGGAGCTACAGATTAAATCCGTTTTCTGGTGGTGTGTAGCTTTGTGTACAGAAAGGGACCGTAATACTGTAAAAATTCGGTCAGTTGCAACTGATTTCCCATGCAAGCACAGTCGGGTATAGAAGCACTGCCTGATTCATGACATACATAAGATGACGTGATATTACGCGAATAAGGGCCCGCGACGGCTCGCTAGCCCACATGGCTTTACTCAAAGACGATGCGAGAAAATCGACAAGGTTGTGATAGGGTAATCGCGGAGTTCTACGGGAAAAGAGACCAGAGGTTGGAAGTAAGCAAACGGGGAGAAGGCAACTTCACAATGATTTATTAGTCAGCCCCCTGGTAAGAATAGAGCCAAGGCGAAATTCCCCCCTTAGACCCGCAAGCAATTAGCAGCCGAGTTGAGGAATTTTTGCGAAACTGCTCGCTCGGGCCGCATCGAGCTTCTAGGTGTGACACAGCTGGCTAAACAGATCCCCGCTAGATGATGAAATTGCTTTGTTCTTCACTGATCAATCTTTTCGCCGTCTATAATGCGTAAATCGCTCTGTACCATTTCCTTGACAAGATCGGCAAAACCGGTTTTGTACTTCCAGCCAAGCAGTTTATGCGCTTTTGAGCTGTCGCCTAGCAGCATGTCTACTTCAGTAGGTCTGAAGTATCTCGGGTTAACTTCGACAACTACACTGCCTGTATTCGTATCGATGGCTTTTTCTTCGATTCCCTCTCCGCGCCATTTGATATCGACACCGACTTCTTTGAAGGCCAGATTGATGAATTCTCTCACCGAATGTGTTTCTCCAGTAGCCAGAACGAAGTCGTCCGCTTCTCGATGCTGGAGAATACGCCACATCCCGTCAACATAATCCCTGGCGTGCCCCCAATCACGTTTGGCGTTCAAATTGCCAACATAGAGCGTAGATTCAATGCCCAGTTTAATCTGAGCCACTCCACGAGATATCTTGCGTGTTACGAAGGTCTCTCCCCTTATCGGGCTTTCATGGTTGAAGAGAATCCCATTGGATGCAAATATTCCGTAAGCTTCACGATAGTTTCGGACAATCCAGTAGGCATAGAGCTTAGCAGCTGAATAGGGACTGCGGGGATAAAAGGGCGTGTTTTCGTTTTGAGGTGTCTCTTGAACCTTTCCGTACAATTCGGAGGTAGACGCCTGGTAGAATTTGCATCTCTTTTCCATGCCCAGGATGCGAATGGCTTCCAGTAAACGCAAAACTCCAAGAGCGTCGGCATTGGCAGTGTATTCTGGTGTTTCAAAGCTTACCTGAACATGGCTCTGGGCGGCCAGGTTATAGATTTCATCTGGTTGAATCTTTTGCACCAGGTGAATGAGGTTACTTGCGCCTGTAACATCCCCATAGTGCAGGGAAAAGCGTGTGCTTTCCGTGCTTTTAGAGATATGGTCGATGCGCTGCGTGTTGAATGAGGATGATCGTCGTTTAACCCCATGTACTTCATAGTCCTTGGACAGGAGCAGTTCAGCCAGATAGGCCCCATCCTGCCCGGTGATGCCGGTGATTAACGCGGTTTTTTTATTTGCCACTTCTCATACTCCCTAAATACCACTGGTAACAAAGCCTTAATCCAGTTTGCAGGTCTATTTTGTGCTTCCAGCCAAGCGCGTGCATTTTCGATACATCGAGCCTCTTTCTGAATGTACCATCCGGGCGAGATGTGTCAAATTCAATATTCCCGCCAAATCCGATAGTGGCCCTGATTAATTCCGCGAAGGCCCTGATCGAGATATCTTCGCCCGTACCTATGTTGACAGGGGTTTCATCTGAATATTCTTTGAGCAGGAAAACACATGCATCGGCTAAGTCATCTACATGCAAGAATTCTCTCAGTGGTTTACCCGTGCCCCAGACAGTCACAGTCTTCTGCCTTTTTTTGTGTGCTTCATGAAATCGGGAAAGCAGGGCCGCAGTCACATGACTATCTTCGGGATGAAAATTATCCATTGGTCCATAAAGATTGGTCGGCATGGCGGAGATGAAGTCACATTTGTACTGTCTCCGATAGGCTTGGCACATTTTGATTCCCGCGATCTTTGCTATAGCGTAGCACTCATTGGTTGGTTCCAGGGAGCCGCTGAGAAGATATTCCTCTTTTATAGGCTGGAAGCAGTTTTTGGGATAGATACAGCTTGATCCCAAGAACAATAGTTTTCTCACACCATAGTTCTTCGCGCAGGTGATTACATTGTTCTGTATCTGCAAGTTGTCTGTAATAAATTCGGCGGGATAGGTGCTGTTTGCGTGAATACCACCAACTTTGGCCGCTGCAAGTATTACAAGGTCTGGCTGATTGTTTTTGTAGAACAAATTGACTTCATCTAGATTTCTTAAGTCAAATTCATTCCTTGTAGTTGGTAAAATCCTCGCATTTTCCCTTTCCAGGCGCCGCACCAATGCTGAACCTACCATGCCATTGGAGCCAGGCACCCAGATTTTAGGGTTATCGATGCTAAATTTGCCGTTCATGAATACCTCATTTATCTCAATTCTTCCAAATATAATCCGTATTGTATCCCATCAAAATTCCCGGGCAGTGCTCATTGCGAGCGAGGTTTCAGAGATCTAACCACCTGTTATCTACCCTGGCAGAGTCCGCATCACAACTAGTTGCCCATCTTTGCAGTTGTGATACCGAAGTTAGTATACGGTTTTACAGCGGTGCCTCTCTAAATCAGGTGTGGGTATAATCTTATGTAAATCTATCGGAAGCGACAAGCGATTCAACTGCTGTATCAAGCAGAGAAAATATTTCAAACTCAAATCGGCATATTATCGCTCATCATACACCGACTGTTTCAAGCAGCCCTTGCCGATATTCTGATAAGATTGTCAATGAAGTGAAAACGACCAGGAATGACACCTTTGAAGAGAGGACGGATTTGACTGCCTGATAAAGGCGGCCAGTTCAAGGATGAATCAAACTTCCAGAGCCGGATTTGGCAGTCAAGTCTGCAGTCTGGTTTCAGGATCAATGATAATTGCTTAGACCCATATGCTCGGAAGTAGACTTTAGCCGCCCCGGATATGAGCGGATGCTGGAGAAATCTTGATGTCTCATCCTCACGTACTATGTTTCAGCTGTGGTTTAGATGAGGATTCTTTGGGAAAACAATGGGCTTCGGCAGCAGGTGGTATCGGCTTTGGATGTACTGCTCATATTGATACCAGATGGGCTGCACTCCGCTTGAGAGCCTGGCGGGTTTTCGGTTAGACTCTCATTGAAGATGGAAGTAACTGCAACACGAAAGCGGCCGAAAAATCTTTCGGAATTGCTTGGCCAGAAATTCGTAGTGGCGACACTTGGAAATGCAATCTCAAAGAAAATGACGGCCCATGCCTATTTGTTTTCCGGTCCTCGGGGCACGGGAAAAACCTCGGCGGCTCGTGTCTTTGCAAAATCGCTTAACTGTCAGAATGGCCCAACACTTAGTCCCTGCAATGTCTGCGGACCCTGCGTGGAAATTGCCAAGGGCTCTTCACCCGATGTTATTGAGATAGATGGCGCCTCAAATACTGGCGTCAACGATGTGCGAGAGATAAAAGACGAGGTACTTTACGGGCCGCAAAGTTCATATAAGAAGATATACATCATTGACGAAGTTCATATGCTATCCAACAATGCGTTTAATGCGCTGCTCAAGACAATCGAAGAACCACCGCCGTATATCATTTTCATTTTCGCAACTACCGAATTGCACAGGGTGCCCCCAACAGTTCGATCGCGCTGCCAGCAGTTTCGATTTCGCCTTCTCACGCCGGAGTTGATTCGGAATAAACTGGTTGAGGCGGCCGCCGAGATTGACCGAAAGTTCGAAGACGACGCGCTTTACTGGATTGCTCGCGAGTCAGGCGGTTCATTGAGAGACGCCTATACGCTCTTCGATCAGGTGCTCTCGTTCTCGGGTGAAAAAATTACTCTAACAGCCATTTACGACAAGATGAACCTGGTTGGGGTTGAACATATGACTGGCTTATTGGAAGCCGCGGTTGCGGGCGATAGGGTTGGAGTGATTGAATTGCTTGGTGATATCCTGGGTGCCGGGACTGCCGTGGAGCAGGTTTTGTTCGAACTAACGAGCTATTTGCGAGATTTGATCCTGCTGGCCTACGGGATAGGGAGAGAATCGTTACTGGGTGTCAGTGCGGAGAGATTTTCGCCGAAGCTGCGAGAGGGATGGAATATAAGACGCTTGGAAGAGGCTGCCGAGGAGGCATTTTCACTTTATCGCGACTTACGATATTCGCTTAATCCCAGATTCGAACTTGAGCTTTTTGTGGGGCGCCTGTGTAGTCTCTCGGAAAGGCTGAGTGCGGATGAAGTCTTGATTCGTATCGAATCTCTGCGAAGAGAGCTACGTGGAGAGGAAGGCATCGCACGCGGGGATTATGAGAGAACTATCGGTTCCGGAGACTCCTATCCTGGTTATGAGGCAGAACGAATAGGGGGGGTAAAAGGCGGAAATAAGGCAGAAAAAAACCCCAGTGCACCCGACTCCAAGGTTGGATTAAATGAACAAACCCCCACGGGAAGAACCGGCAGGCAAGAAGATGAGACTAATGGGAGCCCAGATAGGCAGAGAGTAATTGTGGACAGGGTGCGCGGTGAGAGCCCTTCGTTAGGGGCCGCCTTGGATAGGGCGATAGCCTGGGAATGGAAAGATGATTCACTTCATCTTACTGTTAAAACTCCCTATGAAGCCGTGTTTTTAAAAAAAGAAGTCGATAAGTTAATGCGGTTGGTCATTTCGGAGGGTGTGAATGTGTCCGACATACATATCACTGCTGAGAAGGAAGAGAATGAAATTGAAGAGAGTGGTAAAATTTCGCAGTTTGAACTAGTGCGTAAGGTGTTCCAAGGTACGATTGTAAGTGATACCGATGTCGATTCGGCTGTTGGCGAGAGAAATCACAATCGGAGGATATAGTAATGAGGATAAATGCGTGAATCCGTTGGAGTTATTTAAGAATCTGAAAAATCTCCAACTGACAGTGGGCGAGGCTCAGGCAAAAATGAAAACTTTCCGGGCCAGCGGAGCATCCGGTGGCGACTTGGTGAAGGTTACGATTGATGGAACCATGGAAGTGATTTCGGTTCATATAGATCCCATCGCAGTAGATCCCCGCGATGTCAAAATGCTCGAAGAACTGGTCGCTGCCGCGTTTACGGATGCGACAAGGAAAATGAAAAAAACACTCCAGAACGAGATGTCTCAGTTTGCGGGCGAACTCGGTGTCCCGCCGGATTTTTTGAGCAATTTCTAGGTGCGTCGTCTCGAACAGCTCATAGCACAGTTTTCGCGTCTTCCCGGAATAGGGAAGAAGAGCGCCTCCCGAATTGCCTATTGGCTCTTGGAAGCGGATAGGAATTTTGTGAGCAGCCTGTCCTCACAGCTCGGGGAAATTCGGCAGCACATTGTGCGCTGCAAGGAATGCAGGAATTATGCCGAGGCTGATCTGTGCTCAATCTGCGGTTCTCCCCGGCGTGAACGGAATCTGATGTGCATAGTCGAGCATTCCCATGATATAGCTACGATAGAGTCCACCGGCGAGTTTCAGGGAATTTACCATGTGCTCCATGGCGTTCTATCGCCTCTTGACGGCGTAGGTCCCGAAGAACTTGGGCTTTCAAAGATGTACGCCCGCATTGGCGAGCATGACGTCAGGGAGGTGATTATAGCAACAAATCCAACATTGGAAGGAGATTCAACGGCCCTATACATTTCAAAACAGCTGGCTAACAGAGACATTCGAATAAGCAGAATTGCAACAGGCATCCCGGTAGGGGGAGATATGGAATATGTCGATAGGCTCAGTGTTGCGCGTGCACTGAGGGCGCGTCAGACAATATAACAAGTGGCGGCGCATCAAAATTCGCCACATAGGGATGGGAGTTTGCCGGCGGGGGATTATAGCTTGTCGATGAACATCGAACACTTGCCTGAGGGGATGGGAAGGGTTTTCTGCTTCCTCTCATCCAGAAGATGGATAGAAAAATAATAGAGCTTCTCGGATTCGAGGCGAATCTCCCAACCCCTGCTGGTTTTGTTGCTAATTATCGTAATGAGATTTCTTTTAAGAGGCAATTCCTCAATGCCCATCAGTTCCATAGTTGGGACAAACCAATCCACCGTTTTTCGGGGCAGGCTCACATGAAGCCCCACAATGTTCTCTATCATTAGGGCAATAGTGGAGAGCCCCGTGCATGCGAGATCCAGGGGACGGTTCCAGCCGCTATTCTCTATCCACTGAGCGGGTCCCTCCTTAAATGGTTTATATGCGTACCATAACGTTCCCTTCCCGGATTCATCGGGGTGGAAGGTATCCAGAATAAAGTACAAATGCCTAATTGAGGCTTCTCGGGCGAATCCGTATTTCTGATATTTTTCGAGACCCTTGATTACCATATAGGTATAAAATGGAATAATTGAACCCCGAAACCCCCCTCCGTTTTCGTCGAAGAGGTTTTCGTTGACGGCTAGGGTGGGAAAGGAATTTTCAGTACCGAAGGTTCTAGGGTTTTGCAGGTGTTCGAAGAGCCCTTCGGCCCTTTCCTCGTTGGGTATTTCGGCAAGTAGGGGCCAGAAAGCGGCTATTGTTTTAACCTTTATGTGTTTGTTATCGTGGTCTAAATCGTAATAGAATTTTTCCACGGGATCCCACATCTGCGTATTGATGCGAATCTTCAGGGAAAAATATTGTCGCTTAAACCTGAAGCTCAGCTCCTTGTCATTGAGAATATCGGCAAGAGCAGACATATAAAGGGCATTGACGGCCATCTGTGCGTTGAAATCCAGGGGGTATTTCACATCTCCCCGTGGTGAATTTCCCATCAACGTGTCCATGATAGGCGGAGCGTAAAGACCATTTTTATTTCTAAATGACTTTTCGAGCCACTCGTAATACGCGATGAGGGACGGCATCACCTTCCTAACCCGTTTTTTGGCTCCTACTTTGTGGTAGAGATTGTATTCAATCCATGCAAGCAGGGGTGGTGCGAGGCCTTCGGGGTTCTCCTTGTGAAAGATGGGTTTGCCGGACTCCAGATCGTACCGATTTCTTATTGCGCCGGAGTCCTCTTGAAGTGAGTAGAAATTGTCCAGCATGAGATGCACGGGATATTTCTTGTTGAAATAAACCAGGAAGAAAGACGCCATGCAGCTTTCGAAGAGGCTTAGATAATGCCCCTCCCTGTAAGCATAGAAGGGGTTGTTGATACCCACTGAAGGTTTGGCGTCATGCCAGAAATCATTCATCCAGGCCCATGAGCGATCGTAAATATCTACGAAATCTTGATCGTAATAGAAAACTTGGGGAAATTCTTTTTTATGCACCGCATCTCCCGCATCGATAGCTAGATTTTAACAAGCCTATGAAGGCAGAATAGAATAATTGATAAGATAGTGAAAAACAACGTATAGACAAAGTATTTCCGTGATTAGTTTATTTCCTGCAGAGTTGGTAGTTTCACTATTGTGTCAAAGCGAGAAAATTGCTTGGTTGGAGGATTGCATGGCCCGTTGTGTTGTTGCCGCCGCGGAGGAAATTTTGGACAGGGAAGTTCGGGTTTTGGATAGGGGCTTTGTCAGGCTTGTTGACTATATGGGAAGCGATAAGCGAATTGTTCAGGCAGCGAGGGTATCTTACGGAGGCGGAACGAAACCCCTGCGACAAGATGCGGGTTTGATTGATTATCTGCTTAGGAATGAGCACACCTCGCCCTTTGAGCAGGTTGTCTTAACCTTTCATGCGAAAATGCCTATTTTTGTCGCACGGCAATGGGTGCGGCACCGGACCGCGCGATTGAACGAGATTTCGGGCAGATACAGTGTCATGCCCGATGAATACTATTTCCCGGCACTCGAGGATATCGCGGAGCAGAGCAGGGACAACAAACAAGGACGTTCGACCGAGGCAATGGAACCGGGGCGGGCGGAGGCGGTGCGTGAGGTTATTCGCAGGGTGCATGAATGCAGCTATAGCGGATATAAAGAGCTTCTGGATGCGAAAACCGCTCTCGAGCTGGCTCGGATTGTGCTGCCGTTGAGCCTGTATACCGAATGGTACTGGCAAATTGATCTTCATAATCTTTTTCATTTCCTGAAATTGAGATTGGACAAACATGCGCAGAGGGAGATTCGGGCATATGCGAAGGTAATTCGGGAAATAGGTGCCAAGGTCTGTCCCTTGGCTTTTAATTCCTTTGATAGACATATTTTGGGTGGTCTTCGATTTTCTGAAGACGAGGTTGGGGGGCTTAGGAGGATGCTAAGGGGCGATCAACATGGACTCGAGGGGAAGGGGGGAGAGCGGCTTGAAGCAAAAATCGGGGGGATGTAGATAGAATCGTTAAAAGTCTAGGAAGGGATTTCTTGTGGCTTTACAGCTGTAGACATTCATTGAAGCTTGCACGCGCTGGATGAAATGGGCTTCGAAGTTACCCCGAAGGCGGACTATTTGAGGAGAAATAGACTTTGTGGATGCCCTAACTTTGTGAAGGAGCGCCTTCATTTATTGACACTGCGCGCCAAGATGAGAAGGGGCCGTCATCCTTCCATTTCACTCCTGGAAGGCGGGCTTTGTTCATACTCGACTTCCAATACCGAAAGCACTGGTGAAATATCCGCATCGAGATCTGGTTCCAATATATAGGCGACTACGAAGAAGCGACCGGAAATTGTATGATCTGCCTCCCACCCATACCAGTTCCCCGAAGTAAGAGGGTCATCCATCTCTCTCTTTGGTTTTATTTCCACCCATCCAGGATTATCGGAAGTCGGAAACCCGACATGCCAAGCTTCATCTCGATTGTTTGTGGCATAGAGGAAAAAACGGATTTGCGAGTTGCCTGGATCATCATAATGGGTCCGGAAAGCCATGATTTTTGATCCCGGATATCCAGAATCAATCACATCGGTATATCCGGCTCCGAAACTTGCCGAAACCGAATCAAAGAAATTTCTCGGAACTGGATTTGTATTGAATACCGAAGAAAGGCAGATCTCGTCTATGTAGCCGTTAAAATCGGGTGCGAGAAGAAGGGGTCTCTTGCTGAGGGAACCGATTTTGGGGGTGAATATTTCAAAGCTCTCGGAGCCGATTGCTGTGGTATGTACGCTATCGGCGGGGACATCGTCAACCAGATATTCCAGGAATCCGGGAGATGCACCGGAGTCCCCGGAGTCGCTGTCATCACTTTTATACCGAATGCGGTGATGATGCCACTCTTTGGGGACAAGGGGAGTGCTTCGAAGTTGTATTGTCAGGGAGCGGTCTGCACCATGGCGGAAGAAGCCTTCAAAATCCCAAATGAGTCTTCGATTCTCTACCCGGACACTGAGACGCTGCGGTTCTCCATGCGCCGTTCGTCCCTTCCATAGGAACAGTAGCTCCCCGTCATTCAGGTTGCTGGGATTCAACCGGAAATCGAGGGTAAAATCGCCCCACTCCCGGCCAGCGGCCCACATTGCCATTGGTGTCGGGAACAGTTTCATTCCGCCGGATCCGAACCTGATAGATGCTTCACCACGGGCTGTAATCTGCCGTGAAATCTCGTATTCCCCCTTGATTCTGTAAAGTCCGGAGAGATTTTCGATACCATTGGATCCGGCTAGTAAAAGGATGTCAATGGCGTCGAGGTAATGTTCATTTGACGGAGCGGTAGAAATATAAGGATTGCGATTGATTGGAGAGAGCACAAGTGCATCAATACCGCGCCAGGCTGTAGTTTTGCGAATTCCCTGGTTTTTCACCTTCTGCCATTTCTCTTCGGCACCGAAGCGGACGGTTTCAGTCCCAACTAGCCATGGGAGCAACAGCATAAAGAATAGAACGACGATCCTATATCTATATGTTCGCATGATGTTTGTCTATAATATCGGAGTAAACCAATGTCTGATAAACTAAAGGAAAAGGCGCAGCGGCTCCCGGACAATCCCGGCGTATATGTGATGCGAGACAAAAGGGGGATGGCAGTTTACATCGGCAAAGCCAAGAGTCTCAGGGCCAGGGTCTCCTCATATTTTTCAGGTACAAAGGACATAAAAACGCGTTTTTTGGTTGAAAAAACCGTTGATTTCGATGTGATTTTTACCACAACCGAGTTTGAAGCTCTGGTTCTGGAAAACAGTCTGATCAAGAAGCATTTGCCCAAATACAATATCAGTCTCAAGGACGGGAAGAGTTATCCGGTTATCCGAATCACCCCGGAGCGTTTTCCACGTGTTTTCAAAACTCGAAGAATAATCCGCGATGGGTCAACCTATTTTGGGCCTTACCCGGATGCCAGAGCCGTGGGTGTATATATAGACATGATTTATAGGCTCTACCAACTCAGACGCTGTAGGGTATTAAGGAAGAGGGACAAGCCCTGTCTCTATCATCATATCGGACGTTGTTCAGCGCCATGCGTGGACAGGATTAGCGAAGAGGAATATGGAAAAATAATACGCAAGATAAAAGTGATGCTATCGGGTAGGACGCTTGGGATTAAAAAGGAGTTGGAAAGGCAAATGCGGGAGGCCGCTGCACAGCTAGCCTTTGAACGGGCCGGTGAGCTCAGGGATGCCCTTAGGTCTCTCGAATTTCTTGAAACGGAGCAGAATGTCGTGGATTTCAGGGATGAGTCGAAGGATTATATCGACTATGCCGCCTCGGGCCGATATATGGTATTTGCGGTTATGAAGATGCGAGGAGGGCAAATTGTCGATCGTGAACTCTATGTGAATGAATACGGCGGTATGGTGGCCGAGGCACTGCCTGAATTTCTTATCCAGTACTATGCCCAAAACGGAAAGGAGTTTCCAAGCAGGATCTACCTGCCTGAGCGTCCCAACAGGCTTGTGGATAGGTTTTTTGCCGAAAATGGCAATGCGGCCCCTAAGTTGTCGATTCCCACCAAGAAAAAGGACCTTGTTATTCAGAGGATGACTCGACAGAACGCCGGGGCGGAATTGGATTCCCTGGTGTATAAGGAGGGTGATCAACCGGCCCTGGAAATGCTGCAGCAGATTCTTTCCCTCCCGCGTATTCCGAAAAGAATCGAGGGCTTTGATATCGCTCAACTTGGCGGGAGGCATACAGTTGCGTCTATGATTTCATTTGTGAATGGCCGGCCAGAGAGGGCAGCTTATCGACATTACAAAATACTGAGCACAGGCGGCGAGGTTAATGATTTTAAGGCGATTGCCGAGGTGATGGCACGGCGTTACCAACGTCTTCTCAATGAAGAGAAGCCCCTGCCGGATCTAATCCTTGTTGACGGAGGCAGGGGACAGGTGTCGGCCACATGGGGAGTGTTGGAGGCGCTAAGCCTCAGTGATAGGATCTCCCTTGTAGGTTTGGCCAAGAAGAATGAAGAACTCTGGCGGCCTGGTTCTTCGGAAGCAGTGAAACTGCCTGAGGGCGATCCTGGACTTCGGGTTTTGCAGTATGTTCGGAATGAGGCACACAGATTTGCGACTTCCCATAATCAGCGTCTGCGTGCCAAAGATGTCAAGCTGACAACGCTCGAGAAGGTGCAGGGCATTGGCCCTGTCAGAAGCACAAAGCTGCTTAAACAGTATAAATCTCTTGAGGGTATATACGATCGAAGTCTGAATGAAATCGCGAGAACGGCGGGGGTTGGAATGGAAGTGGCAGAGACGCTAAGGAATTTTCTTGGGTGTGCGTTGGAGAGCAAGAAAATAGGCAAAACCTAGCGGTTTCAGCGACGCCTGCTTCTTTCAACCGGATTTGAGTGATGCCTGCGCCCGCTCATTTGAACAATTATGAATACCAATAGAAGTATGATATAGAGTATCCATGACCAATTATCTGAATTTTGGGGAAAGTAGTGAATGGTTGCCTGATAGATTAGAGCGGTTCCAACTATCGAGGTGAAGACAATGATCAGGCTCTTATACAGCAATACTGTGAGCACTCCGCCAACAAAGGCGGTTGTCAGCATCAGAATAACTTCCCCTATGGGCTCCAGTTCCAATCCAATTTGTCTGATAACAAAAAAGCTCAATACGAATCCGCCCATTATTCCGAGTACGAAGAAGCTGAATTTGACCAGGAAATATGATACAAAACCAGCGACTACTCCAATTACCAGGCCCAGTATCAGATACAGTTGATTGTTGCCTGTTTCGGAACCAATCCATGAACCAATTGCCAGCCCCGCGAACACTCCGACTAAAAAAAGCGATAACCGATAAACTCGATAGCCAAGTAGACCCAAGAATAATCCAATTGGAACAAGTAACCAGCCATATCCACTTAAAGTTTCAATCACATCCACCGCAAACTCCACAAAGTCATCAGAAGTCGGTCCATATGAAACTGCGATTATGAAAGCAGTTTTGAACCAGTTGAAAATTTCTTTTACGGATTTATATACCGGATTAGATAACAATGCAAGCTAGTTGCTGCTTCAATGAATTTCCCCGCTGCTTGGAACCGGAAGAGTTTTTCGGCGCTGTATCCAAGCTTTATAGAGAATAGAATTTATGGCTATGATTGGAGGAGGTGGCCAGTGAATCTTGGCGGTACCGATTCCAGGCCAAATTTCGGTTGTGGACGCTAATCGAGCATTATTGTATCGGGTTTCTGAAAAAATCTGCAAAAAAACTAGACGAAGAAGTGTAATTTTTCGTTTATAGGGGTTGAAATGACAGATTTGGAGAAAATTTTTAGAAACGAGGGTCCACGTCTGCTAAATTGGATCCGGGTTCGTTTGAAGATAAACGAGGATGCCGAGGACATATTGCAGGATGTTTTTGCTGGCGCAGCGAATGTCCTGGCAAATCTTCATAGCGTTGACTATCTGATTTCCTGGCTCTATGCGAGTGCAAGAAATGCGGTGATTGATGTTTGGAGAGGCAGGAAAAAGCAGGTGGAAGAGCTGTCCGAAAATTCTATGAGTTTTTTTGGTGAATCTGTCATCCCTGGTCCGGAGGAAATATTTCAGAAGGCACAGACCTATGAGGCATTGGAAGAGGCCATCGAAATGCTGCCTGAGGATCAGAAAGAGGTCTTTCTACTTCAGACGGTGTACGACTATACTTTTCGTGAGACGGCAGAGTTATTGAATATTTCAATCAATACGGCTATGTCGAGGAAACGTTATGCCCTTATACGTCTAAGAGAATATCTGGAAGATTACAAGGATGTTGCAATGCAACGGGAGGTTGGATGAAGAATAAAAAGTGGATTGGCTGGAAAATTCTGGGAGGCGTGATATTTATCCCAGGCTTGTTGCTCTTTGCCACTTGGGTTTTCATGTTGATGTGGAACGCGTTGATGACGAAGATTTTCGGTTTGCCGGTAATCTTGTTTTGGCAGGCTCTGGGCCTGATTGTTTTAGCCAAATTCCTGTTTGGCAATATCTCTGGAAGGAAGAAATGCCGGTGTAAGTGTAAATACAAGTACGGGAAGAAATGGAAGGAGCACTTCAAGGGGCATTTCGAAGAGTATTGTGATGGCAAGGATAAGACAGACGGGGAAACGAGTGTCGAAGTTGCCGAGGCTGGTCCTCCGAGGGAGGTTTAAACCTCAGTGGGTATGTGAGATATCTCACATGCCCACCTTTCCAAAACTTGGTATTGGATCGAATAGCATTTCCAAGTCCGGTATTGATTTTTCGGTTTTCCACACGCTATACTCATCTACGTGAGAAGATTGACCCTTCTAAGACATGCGAAGAGTTCTTGGAAGAACACCGAACTCGCCGATATAGACAGGCCGCTAAATGATCGTGGCCGCAGGGATGCCAAAACAATGGGCGCTGATTGTATCGGGCGCATGCCTCCGCCGGAAATGGCCATTATTTCTCCGGCAATAAGAGTTGGTGAAACAATCGAACTTTTCTTCGGAACCTGGACAGAGGCTATACCAACGATTATCAGGGTGGACGAACTCTATCAGGCGGAAATCAAGGATTGGGTGAGGGCCGTAGAAACCTACAGAGACGATGTCAAACACCTATTGGCCTGCGGGCATCAGCCTGGTATTGGTGAATTCGCCGCCTGGCTCTGCAAAGAATCTATTGGAGAATTGCCAACGGCAGCAGTAGTATCGATTCTCCTTCCCTACGAAGAACTGGGCGAAAACACCGGCAGCCTGGATTTTGTTAGAAGACCCAGGGAGGTATCTGCATCGGAATTTTAGTTCGATTACCAATGGACGACTCGACCTAATACCAGAACTGCAAATCCGCTAGGTAAGCTCCGTAGCCGGAGGGTGAAACTCACTTATGACCTTGAAATCCCATTAGACATCATGAAATGATGAGCAAGTGCAAATAGGATTATTGCTGTCCGGAGGAGTCGATAGTTCAACGGCGTTGTTATCCCTAAAAAAGAGTCATCCTGATGCGTCAATCAGTGCATACTATCTCAAAATATGGCTCGAAGATGAACTTGCATTTCTGGGGGCCTGTCCTTGGGAGGAAGATTTGAACTATGCGCGTGCTGCTTGCGATATCGTGAAAGTACCGCTAAAAATAATAAGCCTGCAAAAGGAGTACTGGGAGCACATAGTCTCCTACACCTTGGGCGAATTAAAGGCCGGTCGCACGCCAAGTCCGGATATTCTGTGCAACCGACTAATCAAGTTTGATGTTTTTCTCCACCGTGTTGGTGAATCTTTGGACAGGGTTGCCTCTGGTCACTACGCGATTTGCACTCAGGGTTCTGATGAAATCTACTATATCCGAAAATCACCCGATCCTGTAAAAGATCAAACCTACTTCCTGTCCCAGCTTACACAGGCGCAGGCATCAATGGCAATGTTCCCCATCGGTGGAATGACCAAGTCCGAAGTACGTCGTCTGGCAACAGAGTTGGATGTGCCGGCGAAAACGAGGAAAGACAGCCAGGGCATTTGCTTCCTTGGGAGAGTGAAGTATCGCGATTTCGTGCGCCATTATATGGGAGAGAGGGAAGGTAAAATATTGGAGGTTGAAACGGGCCGGGAACTCGGTGTTCACAGGGGCAACTGGTTCCATACAATCGGCCAGCGGACGGGACTGGGACTCTCAGGTGGCCCCTGGTATGTAGTGGCCAAAAGCCACGAAGAAAACACGGTGACGGTGACAAGGGACGTGGATGCGGAGGCGAAGGCATATGCTTCTTTCATAACAGGGAGGCCAAACTGGATTTCTGGCCCACCCCCAGATGCGCGGGTTAATCTGAAGCTAAGACATGGCCCCAAAATAGTAAGCGCCACAATTAGGCAATTTGGTTCTGGGCAGAAAAAACAGCTGCGAGTGGATATGGACGAGGCGGACCGGGGCGTGGCACCCGGACAATTCGCAGTGCTGTACCACGGGGAAGTCTGTCTTGGTGGCGCGATGATCTGCGAGCGGCTATATACATAAAGCGGAAAGGCGGCCATGTCGTTTCGAATCAAAGGCTATTGATGGTGCAGGCAGGTTTTGAAACGACAGCTAGAGAATCTGGAGGAGGAAATCCCGGCGCTCAAAACCGCTGAAAACTACGGGCGAATTCTTGTTGTTGGAAGCGTTCACGATTTGGTCTATGTCGGAACGCTCAAGTCCATAGTCTGCCAGCCTGCTCATTTTCCCTGTCCAATTTTCCAGGTTGTTTATCAGGCGATCCACATCGCCGGCTTTGGGAATGGCATTGTAACCGCGGTCTATTTGAGCCCCGGCGAATGCGAGTTTATTTAATATATTCTGATTGCCATCTCGGGCGAGTCGTTTGGCTAGCAGACGGAATACAGGGGCGGCTAGCAGTGCACAGGCCAGACCATGAGGAATCTTCAAATGGGCTCCGAGCGGCCCCGCAAGGCCATGAATAGTTCCAAGGCCCGCATTTGCTAGGCAGAGACCGGAGTAATATGCCGCCAGCGCTAACCCACCCCTCTGATTTACCTCTCCGATTCCAAATTCTTCTAAGGAAAAAAGCTCGCAGGCGCTGCCAAATAGTCGCAGTCCCTCTCTGGCCAGCATATCCGTAAAGACACTGGCCCCGGTTGAAACATAGGATTCGATAAGCTGGCAAAGAGCGTCCATGCCGCAGGCCAGAGTCACATCCATCGGACAGCCAAGTGCGAGTTCGGGATCGATAAGAGCGGTGTCGGGCACAAAAGCATCGTGCCGAAGCGACTTTTTGAAAGCGGTATCTCCGTGCCTGCTGATCACGGCGTTCTTCGTAGCCTCACTGCCGGTTCCAGCGGTTGTGGGCACAGCGATTACAGGCAGTGTACGCCCGCTTGGCCGACGTGATCCAACACCTTCCAAATATTCTGTTACGCTGCCCCTGTGGCATACCATCGCCGCAACGGCCTTGCCGGCGTCGAGAACGCTGCCGCCTCCAATAGCCAGTACCGACACCGCGGCAGCTTCTCTGGTAATTTCCACCAGGCTGTCGACAGTATCAGGCGACGGCTCCCCACTAATCGTCTCGAGTCTGTAGGCGATGCCATCTTCTGCAAGTTTGGCTTCAAGTAGGGGCCATGCCCGGCTTTGCAGGAAATGAACGCCTGTAAGTATGAGGATAGGTCCTTTTTTCGAGACAAGTTCTGGCAGAGCAGCCGCGGAACCGGCACCAAAAATGAGATTGGAATTTCCCCTGTATCGAAATGCGTTTACCAATCTTCCTCTTTTATTGGATAGGCAACAAGAAATTTCTCACTCTGTCGGTCGCGCGCCATCCAGGGTGCAACCTTTTTCCGCCAGTTCTTGTAGTGGAGGGATTCCTTATGAGCCATCACCGTTTCATCTAAACGATAAACCTCGTAAAGCATGAATTGGCCAGGCCTTGTTTCGCTTCGGAGTATATCGAAGCGCAGATTGCCTTTTTCCTTCAGGGTTTCATCGCGGTTAAGGCTGGTGGCCTTTATGAAGTCGTTCTCGCATCCATCCCTGACTGATACCGACACACAATAGGCTATCATTGCTACCTCCGTGCTAGTATCGAGATTAAATTTGCACTATCTTACCGGAAAATGGATCGGAAGTAAGCTTTTTTTTGTGTTTCATAAGGGCCTGAGGCAGAAAAGCGACAATATCACGAGCGTTAAGACCGGCTTCTCCGAGACTCAGGGACGCCAAATCACCCGCAAGCCCATGAAGGTAAACAGCCAAACGCAAAAGGTCGACAAGTTCCAGATTCAGATGCGAGGCCGCCAGAGCGCCAAGTAAACCCGCAAGTACATCCCCCGAACCGGCTGTTCCCATTCCGGAATTCCCCGTGAGATTGATCCAAACTCTGCCATCAGGATGGGCATTAATGCTGTGTGCGCCTTTGAGAACAAGCATGGCCCCATAGCGGTCGGCTGCTTCCAGGGCGGCATCGACTCTTAGTCTCGAGAGCTCGTTCAGTGATGAGCCAAGAAGCCGGGCCATCTCTTTCGGATGCGGGGTCAAAAAGGTAGGATGAGTTCGACGCCGGCTCAACTCATCACGACCGGCCAGCGCAGTAAGGCCATCGCCATCAATAACGAGCGGTGTCTCTATCGCGGCAATAAGCTCTCGGGCCAAACGAATGGATTCAGACTGAGTTGAAAGACCCGGTCCCAGAACAACCGCATCTGCCTGAACGCTGGCCTCAAGCAAAGTCTGAAGATGCTCACTTCCCAGGTAGTTTGATCCGTCCTGGGGCAAGAACACCGTTTCCGGCACCAACGGGAAGATCTGCGGAACCATAACCGACGGCGTCGCCAGATGAACATAACCCACTCCACTTCTCTGCGCGGCCCCCGCCGCCAGTGCCACCGCCCCGCAGTAACCAGGTGAACCGCCAACAATCAAAACCCTGCCGAAGGTTCCCTTATGGCCAGCTGGATCCCGCTTATCCAGCGGCGGGGGAGCATTCACCGATAGAACGATCGAATCATCGCTAAGCAGTTCCGGTAGAAAAGAAATTTCTGAATAGTATAAATCGCCCCCCAATTCGAATCCCGGATAAAGCAGATTTCCCCGTTTCAATATGCCAAAGGCAACCGTTGCCTCCGCCTGCACCGCAACTCCAAGCGCTTCCCCGGTATCGGCGCTCACTCCCGAGGGAATATCCAGAGATAAGACCGGAGTATCAGAGTCATTTATTCTTTCAACCAGAGCCGCTATCGGACCTTCCAGGGCGCGTGAGAGTCCCGTTCCGAAAAGGGCGTCTACAATTACATCGAAGGCGTCAAAATCTGTTTTTGCGAGTAGGGCGTTAACCGGGTGTATTGGCCAAATATCCAGCGGCATACGCCGCAGAATCCTTAGATTATCCCCCGCGGCTCCCCCTGTACTCTGAAAACCATCTAAGCTGTCAAGGTTTCTCTGTGTCGCGGTTTTGGCAGTCGCATCGCTCCTTTTGGTTATACCCGCTCTTCCAGCTACAAGCACGGTAACAACCGCACCCCGCGCGTATAGCAGCCTTGCCAGCGCAAAACCATCTCCACCGTTGTTCCCCAGCCCGCAGGCGATAAGCACCCGTCTTCCAGACAATCCCCAGCGTCTGGCAATAACCTCCCTCGCGGCGATAGCCGCGTTCTCCATCAGAACGGATTCATCTACCCCATAGTCTACGATCATGGAGCTATCTAAACGTCGGGCCTCCAGCGCCGTCGCAATTTTCACGCCTGCTATTTGTCTTCGGGATTTAAACCGGCAAAGCAAAAAATTTCTGATTGCACCCAGATAAAATTCCCATTCTCCGTTGGAACCAAGAACTGTGAGGTTTCCACGTTCTTTTCATCATCCGCAATCATAGTCATATGCCTGACAGCCAGAACGGGGTAAGACTTTCCCTTGGTAAAGCTTTTGGCGATCTTTGTATAGGAAGATGCAATGTGGGGGAAATAATCCTCTCGTGCCTTTTGGTAGTCTTTTCTAATCTTCACGTAGAAAATAGTATTCGCCATGCTTCTCGTCCTTTCATCAAAATTTACAGGCTCCAAACCTGTTTCATCGAGTTTGCTCATTCTAGCAGCATTTTATCATGAATTTATCATACATAGTCAAAGGAGCATAGCGATGCTGCAAGTGACTCGGTTCTTGGGCGATAGCCTTGCAAACTGAAGTATCTTTCGGCAAGGATGTACCGAAACGCGTCTTTTGCCCAAAGTTTGATCCAGCTGCCTCCCAAAAGCACCGGCGTTTACCGAGGCATGCCACCCACTTTGAATGAAGACGATAGCCTCCTAAGAGCTTCCCTCCTAGCTATCCAGGCCCCCATCGCCCCCATTCAAAATTCTGTAGATACTTGCTTCTGAGAAACCGCCTCTATGCTTCATGGATTTCATGGCCGATGCTTCGCGCCAATGATGTAGACCTCCATCGAGCCCCGCCTCACCGCCCTTGGCCTAAAAAACCTCACCTGTCCAAAAATCATCTCCATCCTATCTTGCAGCTCCTTCTCGTTGCCTCCCTGGAAAAGCTTGAGTACCAGATTTCCCCCAGCGATCAAATTCGCCTCTGCAATACTCAGTATTCTCAGTGCCAGATTATAAGAACGACCTGTATCCACCACCCGATTACCGGTGGTTAAGGGGGCGGCGTCGCTTAACACGCAGCCATAGGGCCCCCTCTGCTCTGCGAACTCCACCCCTTCCCGCGAAAAAATATCGCCCTTTAAAAAACTGATTTTGCAGCCGGGCGGCGGTCTGACATCCAAATCCCCGAAATCGATGGCAACCACCCGCGCGCCAGGGCCCAGGGTTCTAAGCGCGAATAGCGTCCAACTCCCTGGAGAGGCTCCCAGATCCAGCACCGGTCCCCTTAATAGTTTCCATCTCTTTTGAATTTCCTGCAGCTTGAAGACTGAGCGGGCAGGATAACCAAGCCGCCTGGCTTCCAGAGCATAGAAATCCGCCCTCTTTTTGCCTTGCATATTCGGGCCCCCTGCCAGTTTATCTCACTAGAGTCTCCGCCCCAGCAAATTTCGAGCTTTTTATTCAGTTTGGCATTCAGCGAACCAGTGTAAATGACCAGGCTTTGCTTTTCCCGCTAACAGGTATGTATGGGGCCTGCAAGATATGATAGAGCTTCGCCTGTTGTCGCACCCCAAGGATTTTCTGCTCATAAAACCCCACTATATGATATCATGAAATTTGTGAAGATTCCTCCACATAACCTGTGGAAAACTCTGGCCCATAGGCTGCCTGCCGATTCTAGGCAAAGCAGTCAGGCGGCAAAGTTCTTTCGCGAATACGAATCGGAAAAATACCTGCGGTACAGCGGGGCGATGCTAGTATCTCTTCCGCTCCCGCTAATCGCGGATTTCTTCAGTCGAATGTCTCTGACGCATTCAACCGAAAGCCCCATCTTCAGGCGACGCGACACCCGATGGATGAGCGAATACGATTACACCCTGGTAAATATTCGAGCCGCCGGCACCCAGAATTGTCCGGCAAGCATCCTGGGCGCCGCCATGTATCTTACCACGCTTCGTACCAAGGCAATCATTCTCGCTCCATTTACCACTGGGAAAGGCTCCTGTCTTTCGTGGCTCCAATCCCATGTGATAATTCGCGACGAATTGGTCTCATCCCGGGCTCTCGAAGTTGGATTTGATTCCGCACTCCAGATAGGCGCTCTGGTTGAGGCGGCTCATCTTTTGGATTTGGCCGTAGGTTATCAGCTAGACAGCAGCGTTCATATCCAGGCTTCTGTAGTTCACAATAAACCCCAGTTATTCCTTTGGACCGAAAATGGGGAAATCAATGCAGAGAAAAATCATCAAAGAAATCTCCACCAGCAGGTTGAATCAATTGTATCCGCGCTTAAACGGACAAAGCGGGAATCCAGACCCGATGACTATGCGAATGCTCTTGGTCGGGTCGGCCTGGCACCGCTAGGTAATTTCGATGACGACCAACTTTGCACTCTCGCACTGGATTACAGTGATGCCGCAGTATCTTACTGGGGCAGAATATTCTCGCTTTGGCGCGAATGCTGCAACTTTGATTTTCTAAGTTTGAGCGGCACCAGATTGCTTGGTAATCGGGAAGGTTCGGGTTTGAATTTGGACCATCTGAAAAAAATCGCCCATATGGCGCGCAAGGGCGGGGTTCGAAACAATATAGGCGTAATGGCGGAGGGAAGTCCGATGCAAGTAGAGACCCTTGGAATCCACGGAATCGATCTTGTGCAAGATGACATTTCCGAAACCAGGGCGAACCAGGACTGGTTCAAGGCTGCCCTTGCGCTAGATGAAAAACTTCGACATGTCAATTTGGGGCGGAAGCTGAAATTCTCGGTACCGCTTTCGGTCAATCCGGGAGAGAAGGAAAGTAAACCACGGCGTGAGCGGGCGCATATCAAAAGGTTTGTTGCACGGTTTCTCGGGGCTGGACCCGCGCGGCGTCCCCTGCTGGAAACCATGGGTTCCCTTGAGGGGGCATGGGGCTATACAGGCACTCTCGATAATAGGGTCACCTTGGGTTGGATGTCGAATCTGGCTGAAGCAGAGAAATCGAACAATATCGAGGATGTGGCCAACTACTACAGGGATGTACTGAAGAACGGGGAGCGGCTCGATGGACAGCTCAAAGAGCGTCAAGCCTGGTGGATAATCCGCTTCCGTCTCACCCTGCTGATAGCAGTTGTTTCAGTGGAAAACGAAGATCTCCTTCCGCCGGAGCCCCTGAGGATAGACTACCTCTCTTATTTGAAAAAGAGCCAGCTAAAATCCATGCTGGAATACGACTTCACGGGAACAAGGGGGAAGCTGCAGCTTAGTACCGACACCCTGATTCACAGCACCGGAATACCTTACCGGGGTTTTCGACTCTACGTTATCAATTGAGTCATGTTCTGCCAATCGTCCTAGTTCCCTTCCTTCGGTTCTGGAGGCCATCGGCCTTCTGGATGGGAAGGCAGCCATCAGATATAACCTACATGCAAATTGCCGCGCTTGAAATCCGAACAGATTTGAGCTAAACTTGAAACCTGTTATGAAAACTCCTGGAAGGATCCGCAATTACAACCTCATTATTGTGATTATAAATGCTATAATCTTCATCCTGGTGTATCTATCGCCGGACATTCTGGAATATTTGGCCATCTATGCGCAGGGTCTGCTCCTCAGGAAGTTCATTTGGACACCCATTACCTACATGTTTGCGCACAGCGGTTTCATACACATTGCCTTCAATATGATAATACTCATTTCAATTGGACATCAGGTGGAAAGGCGCCTGGGGAGTGGGGAGTATCTTGCCTACTATCTAATCTGCGGAGCACTGGCCGGGGTTTTCTCGGTGCTAGCTTATATGTCGCGGGACAGTTTCACACCAATAATCGGCGCCTCGGGAGCCATTTATGCGGTGCTATTGGCATATGCGATATTGGAACCACGTGCTGTTCTTTTGTTATTCGGACTTATTCCGATGAGGGCTCCTATTCTTTTGGCATTATTCGCGGCAATCGATCTTTTTTCCCATATTTTTCAGTCTGGGGGCAACACTGCCCATCTCACGCATCTTAGCGGCCTGGCCTTTGGTTTTCTATACTTCTCCATACGACTTAAAATCAATCCCATCAAGGCAATGAAGAACTGGCGCTGAAGCGCGGCGCCGGCCTAAAACCGAATCCGATTCGGCGCTGGTTGTTTGGGCTGCAACGCTGCTTGCTCGGGCTTGGCTTATTGTTGATTCGGGCAAGTGCTTCTTTGATGGCAGAATCCCTGAGGGGTGAATTCCAACTGCTCGCAGAGCCCATTGAAATCACCCCTCAGGACGCGGACATCGCTCCAAATCAAGGCTATTTTGAAAGTGAAAGAGAATTATTCATAGGTGAATTGACTGATGACGCCAGGTGGATTTTTTCAGGCATGATATATGGATATGTGGTTACCTGGGTGCCTCCATTCAATGCCAGAGGAGTGGAAGAGGAGCTCAGAATAGAACCTATAACACATATACCTGCAAAAGATGAGAGGTTGAAAATGCTCAGCATCAACAAGATAGACGGGGTAGTATACGTGCTAATGGAATACACAGGCGATTTTACGCAGCAAAAACGTCTTGAGGCCTGGCGAAATCCCTTCTTCCCGTCCTCCGCTGGCGAAGGCGGCTCCCCGTTTTCGGGCGGCTCCAGACGTGAGGCGTTGGAAATGGCTATCAAGGAAGCTATAGAGAACCATTTCACAAAAAAGGAGTTTAACCGGCCCAAGGGTATACAGGTCAAAGTAGCCTTGGCTGATTTTCCCCTAATCGGTCTTGACAACGGGGCATATCGCGCACTGGTAAGTATCAAAGTGGGTCCAAGCAGCGTTAGACATTACAGAATTGACTGAAAATAGTATGAAACTACCATTTATGTTCTTGTAGAAGATGATTTTTATTCAATACTCATCAGCTTGAAGAACGTTTTCTGGCGAAAATGTGTTTAGGAAAGAAAACTAACCACTTTTTGGCGATTTTCGAATAAAGTCCAATAAATGAAGCTAAATTAACGAAGAAAGTTTAGTAGTTACATACTAGGCTTTTAAGACCAAGCTCAGGAAAATCGAAAATATTCCAGAAAAAGCATGTTTACTTTGAAGTTAATCCAAAATTAAACTTGTTTTTTTATGACAGATGATTTAATCTGTAAATTAACAAAGAAACGGAGGAATCCTCATAAGATGAACCGAGGTATACCACTAATAGATAAAGAAAGATGCAAGGGTTGTGGATTGTGCATTGCAAACTGCCCTAAGAAGATACTGAAAAAGACGGATAACTTAAACAGTCAGGGGCTTCATTACACCGTTTGTATCGATGAATCCGCCTGTATTGCCTGCGGCGCCTGTGCGCTTATGTGTCCGGATGCCGCAATTGAAATCGACAAGCTTGCGGAGGCGGTTTAATGATGGGAAAGGTGCTGATGAAGGGGAATGAAGCCTTGGCAGAGGCCGCTATTATTGCTGGCTGCAGGCATTATTTTGCTTATCCTATAACACCTCAGAATGAGATACCTGTTTACATGTCCCGCAGAATGGCAGAGGTGGGAGGTACATTCATTCAGGCCGAAAGCGAGCTTGCGGCTATAAGCATGGTAATGGGTGCCTCTGCCGGTGGGGTTAGGACCATGACTAGCTCTTCGTCTCCGGGGATGGCACTGAAACAGGAGGGTGTTTCCTATTTGGCAGGGGCGGAATTACCCTGTGTTTTGGTTAACGTGATGCGTGGCGGACCAGGGCTTGGCGGCATCGCCGGCTCCCAGGGAGATTACTTCCAGGCAACTCGCGGGGGCGGCAATGGTGATTACCACACCATTGTTCTTGCGCCGGGCAACGCTCAGGAGCTGGCAGATTTTGCCGTAGACGCCTTTGACTTGGCGGATGAGTATAGAATCCCGGTCCTTATTCTGGCAGACGGTTATCTGGGCCAGATGTCCGAATCCCTGACGCTTCCAATGCCCAGTGGAAAAAAATTCGAGAAACCTTGGGCTGTGACCGGATCTGAGGGTCGAAGCAGGAACACAATTGCATCCCTAAGACTGATTCCCGATAACGCATTGGAGATGCACAATCTTCATCTTCAGGACAAGTATAACAGGATTACTGAAAGAGTAAGGCGCTTTGATGAGTATCTCTGCGAGGACGCCGAATGGCTGGTTGTCGCCTACGGCACGGCAGGTCGGGTGGCCAGAAAGGCGGTGGACAGACTTCGAGATGAAGACATAAAGGCGGGCTTGTTTCGACCGCTGTCACTTTGGCCCTTTCCGGATAGGGAACTAAACGAATTTGCCAAAAAAGCGGAAAAGGTTCTAACTGTGGAAATGAGTTTGGGACAGCTGGTTGAGGATGTGAAGCTCTCGGTGAACGGTGAGGCCGAGATGGACTTCTATGGTAGAGCGGGTGGGGCAGTGCCCACTCTCGATGATATCAAAGGGAGGATTTACAGTTATGGGCGTCAAAGCCATACCCATGTACAGGCGTCCTGAGGGACTAAGCGATGTTAGAACCCACTACTGCGCTGGCTGTGGTCATGGGATCATACATAAGCTCATTGCCGAGGCACTGGTAGAGCTTGATATAATTGATAAAACGATAGTAATAGCGCCTGTGGGCTGCTCAGTTTTGGTCTACAAATATATCGAGGTGGATGGGTTGGAAGCGGCCCATGGCAGGGCGCCAGCGGTGGCCACGGGGCTGAAGAGGGCTCTCCCGAACAAAATCGTAATTTCCTATCAGGGCGATGGCGATCTTCTGGCCATTGGCGTCGGCGAAACGGTACATGCGGCAAACCGTGGCGAAAAGATTACAATCTTCTTTGTCAACAATGCAAACTATGGGATGACCGGGGGCCAGATGGCGCCGACGAGTCTGGAGGGTCAGAAAACTACAACTACGCCCGATGGAAGAGATGGCTCTAAAATGGGCTATCCAATCCGGGCCTGTGAGTTGATTGATACCCTGGCATCTCCCGCCTATATCGAGCGGACATCGGTCCATAACCCAGGAGCGGTTACAAAAACTAAGAAGGCAATTCTGCGGGCGCTGCGTTATCAGAAGGAGGGTGCAGGTTATTCCTTTGTGGAAATTCTTTCCATGTGTCCAACTAACTGGGGCATTGAACCAGCCGCTGCCGCGGAGTGGATAAAGAATAATATGCTCAAAATCTTTCCTTTGAAGAAATTTCGTGATAGACCCGCGGAGGCGGTAGCGGCACGAGAGGCTTCATGACCGAGGAAATCGTTATCGCCGGTTTTGGAGGGCAGGGCGTCTTACTGGCCGGTAGGCTGCTCTGCGTCGCCTCCATGCGCCAGGGGCTCCAGGTTTCGCACATCCCCTCCTATGGTGCCGAAATGCGGGGTGGCACGGCCAATTGCTCCGTGGTAATTAGCAGCGAGGATATACCCTCGCCGGTAATTGAAAATCCCGATGTTCTAATCGCTTTAAATGGACCTTCGCTAGCGAAATTCCTGCCCAGAATAAGACCCGGGGGCATGCTTATTTGGAATCGCTCGCTGATATCGAATGCTCCCAAGCGTCCGGGATTGCTTAGCTTTTCGCTTGATGCAACAGATATTTCCCTGGCAAATGGAACCGAACGGGCGGCAAATATGGCCGCCATTGGTGCTCTACTGAGATTGAAGCCGGATTTGGTTCCAATGGAAGCGGTTAAAGAGGCCCTAGATGAGGTGATTTCGATTCGAAACCGTAAGCACAATCCTCTTAATCTGCGGATACTCAGCGCCGGTTACGAAATAGCCGGACGAATTACCGCAGCTTAATAGAACCCAGGCAAGTTATTGAAATTCCCCTTCTACGTCATCCCCCGGCAATCCTGTTTCAACGAGGCTGTGACATGGGTTTTTGGCAATGCTTGCCAGAGGCGTGAGCTCATTGTAACGCGGCATTTAGTTTGAGAATTTCCGCCGCTGTTGGCCAGGTGATATTGTTTGGAAACGGGGTCTGTTGCGGCACATTTCGCAGAGCTTGACGGTAGGTTTTCCAGATTGTTTTA
>Ga0056115_1000173_pt1 | contig 32323 bp, 35 predicted proteins | sample WorMetOlspDAHAB1_FD_77007 | JGI IMG/M metagenome (GOLD analysis project Ga0056115, IMG submission 77007) | Marine gutless worms symbiont microbial communities from Max Planck institute for Marine Microbiology, Germany - Olavius sp. DAHAB.1 ...
ACAATTAAAGGGTAAAGTCTAGAATTTTTTATTTGCAATAATATGAGCAAGTTAGACTTATTGTTGACAAAATGAGGCATAAATCCTGCTATTTAATTTTTCTGGTGCGAAATGTAAGTTAGACGAGCATAAAACGCTCATTTAGGCGTTATTTGTTAACTCCCAATTTGTTTTAACTCGTTTGGGGTTGTAGCTTTTTAAGTGCCGCTATCGTGTCTTCAGGGTTCCTACCGCACGGTATGGTCCAATGTCGCTTTTGAATATCTGATAATGCCGCCGCGGTCAATAATGAATCTAGCCGGTGGCGGGCACGACCATGACCATCGCATTTGAGTGTGGAAAAATCGGTTTTTACATCCAGTGCATTTATTACACAACCTAAGTCAATAGCGATATGGAGATTCTGATATGAATCTAAGATTTTTTTGACAGTATCAACAGGATATTTACGAATTAATATATTTATACTGTCCGGTTATCTGGAAAAAACGCATACTGATTGTGGGAGCGGTATGCAGCCGCGATCATTTAACTTCGCGGTTGGAAACTGCTCCCACAATCAGCTACAGAACTTTTAATCCACAGATTACGCAGATTATAATAAATGTGAGGTCCAGATTGCGAAATCTGCCGGGTTTAATTCCCCGCAGCTTGCTACGATAATAAAGAAAAAATCAATCTTATGATACTCCGCGGCTTACCGCGGGGTAGTTTATTTTTTAAGTTCTGTTCTGATTAGAATAGATATTGACGGCCGGAGGCGACACCCGCGGGTCACGAATCCAGTATTTGTTTCATCGTTTGACCATCCATATTGCCGCCGCTGAGAATGACGCCGACGCGGCCATTTGGTTTAACGGCGCCGCCTAAAAGAGCGGCCAGGCCGAGGGCGCCGGAAGGCTCTACAACGATTTTCATGCGATAAAGTAAAAATTTTACGGCTTCCATGATGGCATGTTCAGATACCGTTTTCATATCGTCAACGTATTCCTGAACCAATGGAAAGGTCAACTTTCCCAATGACGGGGTGCGGGTGCCATCGGCAATGGTTGGTGGATTTTTTACCGTATGCAATGTGCCGGTGTGAAATGATTGGGTGGCATCGTCAGCCAGTTCCGGTTCAATTCCGATTACCCGGCAACCAGGATCGAATCCTTTGGCGGCAATGGCCGTACCGCTTAACAACCCTCCGCCGCCGCAGGGGACCAGCAGCATATCCATGGCGTCCACTTTTTCAAACAATTCAAGAGCGGCGGTCCCCTGACCGGCGACAATATTAATATGATCGTAGGGTGGGACCAGGGTATAGTCGCGTTCACTTAACAGTTCTTCGGAAATTTTCTCGCGGGTTGTTTCAAGCGGGTTGTAATCAATGACCCTTGCGCCGTATTGCTCGGTAGCTGTGCGTTTGACTGCCGGTGCATTATCGGGCATCACTACGGTAGTTTGTATTCCCAGCAGTCGACCGACCAGGGCGACGGCCTGGGCGTGGTTGCCCGATGAATAGGTGATGACACCTTGTTTTTTCTGCTCCTCGGATAATTGGGACATAGCATTGAAGGCCCCCCGAAATTTAAACGCGCCCATTCGTTGAAAGTTTTCACATTTTAGAAAAACTTCCGCACCCGTGATCCGGTTCAAAGTCCGCGACTTCACAACCGGCGTAACATGGGCATGACCCGCTATCCTCTTCTTAGCAGTTTTTACTAGCTCATAGTAATCAGTCATCAATCATCACCTTTAATCACATTAAATTTTCCGTTTCTTTTCATTCTCCATTCCGCATTCCGAAATCCGCATTCGCTTTTATTACCATTCATGCCGCGGCCTTTCTTTCCAGGGATAGCGGTCGTTTTTGACGGGAGACCAGTGTATTTCTCCTGAATTTCTCCACGGATCCAGCACGATTCCCTCTTCAAATCGCTGCCCCTGGGCCGCAACAACGACACTGTTGTGTTCGCGCAGTTCACTGCCGCGGTGGGCAACGCCCCAATACAGTTGATAGGTTTTTAATTCCAACAGTTCAAGTTGTTCCATCAGGTCTTCTGTCCAGTGATGACACAGACCGCGATCCTTCCAACCGATACGAACCAGCACATTATGTAATACCGCCGGTCGCACCAACTCATATTTTTCGGCAAGATAGGAGGAATATTGAATGGCTGTCTGTGCGACCTGGCCGGCTTCCACTATATCCGTCCGAGCGTTAAGCGCTGCCAGATCATTCTGTAGAGACGCAATTTTATCCCGGTCTGCCGCTGCTTCCCGGCTGACCGTTGAAGCATTGCTCGCGATTGTGGACTGACTGCCTTGATGCGCGCCTCCGCAGGCACTGAGCAATACCACCATCAGCAGCAATATAAAGCACTTTAATTTAACGAGCATTGGTTTCCATCAACTTTTTAAGCACACCCTAACCCGGATAAACCGGAAAGATTGGCCACAAGGGCACACAAAGTGAAATTTTAGGTAATATGTTTCTTTGTGTGTGTGGCGATAATGTTTTTCTTAAACTGCAAAGAATTCACAAATAAGCGCCAAATTAATCTGCCCAGAATAATAACAACATAATCACAACGCGATGCCCATTTCCTCAAATTCCTTCTCAACTATGGCTTCCCAGCCGCGATTTGCCTTCGGGTTGGCCGGACTGGGATGCGTAATGCCACCGATTTCCACTGATAGATCCTTCAGGGCAATCCGGGCGCGCTCCGTCGTGAACCGGCCGACGCCTATTACGTAGCGGGGGGCGAGTTGCTCCACGGTGCGGCGCAGGGCGCGATCGCAGGCCGCAAACAGGGCCTTGCGTTCGGCTGCGCGAAGTTGATTGGGCGTACGGTTGCGACCGCCGGCCTCAATGAATTGCAGTGGACAATAGTTGGCGATGAAAAAGCGGGAGAAAAATATCTGGGGAGTTGCAAATTTTTTGCGGGCCCAACCCCATATCCGTTTGCCGCTGACCTCACTGCGAGGACAGTTGAAACCCGAAATCGGTCGTTTCGGATGCATGTCTGTCGGCGTACCGATCACACCTTCGATATTTAGCCAATCTTTGACTGCCGTTACCTCTCCAAAAGGAATACCGGTCTGTGCCATCCCCCAGGGACCTGGATTCATCCCGATCAGGACGATTTCCTTGGGAGATTTAGCATAACGTCGCAAATAATTCGAATAAGGAGCCCTTGCATATTCCAGTGGGTTGTAGACATGGGTTACCGGGGCGCTGAATATTAACGGTCGCAGTTGGGCTGATAAGTCGTCGGTGATCGATTCAAGTGCCAAATGTGATTTTGCCAATTTAGTATTCCAGGTTCTACAAACGAAAACAGAATGATTATTAAAAATCCCAAATTTCAAGCACCAAATAACAAATAAATCTCAAGATCCAATATTCAATGACCAAAACATTTTTCTTTGAATCGAGATGCTTTCAATTTAAGTAAGCAGGTGGGTTTGGAATTTCGAATTTAGGTCATTGTAATTTATTTGATAATTGTTATTTGGAATTTGTGCTCATCCAGCACTGATATTCTAACCTACCAGTGACAATCGTAGGCCGATCAGTAAAAATATTAATCCAGCTATCTGAACGATATGGTAGATCCCGTTGTGATCAAATTGCCAGATTACGGTCAAAGAAATTGATTTTTTGGCCTGAATCCCGGCGGCCAGGATGCTGATCAGGATGCCGGCTGCCATAAATGCCGCACCGGCCGGATCCCCGCGTACGGTCAAATAAATATAGGCACTCAACGAAAATATAAGCGCCAGCCCTTCAAATACGATAAATATAAAAAAAATACCCGGATAAATCAAGGTTGCCCCGAAAAAGCCCAGACCCGCTACCAGCATTACCGGCAGCACTTTGAGGCAAGCCGCCAAGCCCCACAGATCATATATAACACCCGCAACAAAAAGAGAAACTGCCAGCGCCAGCGCCATGTTCAACAACTGCCAGATCCGATCATGAATAGTCCGAGATATGACCAGTCCGTGGGCGACAGCTCCTAGAGCTGCAGCCAGACTGATCATTCCAAAGGCGGCCGACCAGATAATTATTTTCCACATCGCACTGCTATTTGCTATATTCCAGCATAAAATTAGAATGCCGCCAAAGGCGACCAGGGCAAGAATGATGTCGGTTATTGCGGTGGTTTGTTCGGTGGGTTCTTTAGTGAATTCCATTCTTGATAGCAATTATAAATTATATTCTGCGAGTGTATAAGGGGAACCTATATCAGGCGAAGGCTTCAGGTTTCAGAAAACAGATAACAAATGGCAGAGAACAGAGGAAAGTTGGTATAATGCATGGCGCATAGGCTAAACGATATTTATGGGATTATTTTCGTGATATTATGGGATGCCTAATGGTCACTGCACAATACGCTATGCCCTATGCTGCCCTCCACCTTATACCCACTGTTACCATTCCAGCCACCTTATTTTACTTTTTATTCTCGCCTTTGTTTTGCAATCCTTTATCTGTCAGGCAGTAGTTGGGTTCACTGTCCGGTCCGCAAAGAAAAGATCCGTCCATTCGCTGAAGATACCCATTTTTCTCCAGAATCGACAATTCGGTTTTTCTTCCCAGGTAATTGCCGGGATAATATACTCCTTTTTTCATTTTTTCCAAAATTTTGTCCGTCATCCGAATCCCCTTGACTTGAAACCGGTTAAAAGCCCAAATCTCAGCCCGTTAAAAATCCCCAACAAACCCTATTTTATAGGGTGAACCTCTGAACCCCTCTCTTATGAAACTACATCGTTTATTACAAAAATGTAGTTTCTTTTTCGATTTGACCGGCCGTTTTTCTGGCCGGCGGCAGCGCTGAATCCTGATCCCCGGGGCTGCGGATCAGTCCGGGCTGAGATGTTTAACCATGCAGGTCGCACTCGCCGGACAAAGATTTTTAAACTCGGCAGTCCCCTGAATACCGGCCGGAGCAGAGTCGCGTGCAGTCGGCAGATAGCCGCATTTTTTAAAAAAAGTCTCAGCCGTCATGGTCAATAAGTACAAAGTGTCTACATTCAAGGATTTGGCGTAATCCTCTATCTTACCGACCAGACCGGCTGCAATTCCCCGGTTGCGATACTCTGCATCAACTGCCAGCGAACGCAGCAGCGCGAACTGGTTTTTAACCTCGAGCCCGATAACTGCGATCAACCTGGCGTCATCCCACTTCAGAAGGAAGTGCTCAAGTAGTGCAGCCGTGATATCCTCATGGAGCAGGTCACAGTCTGCCAGCAATTGTTTAATATCGGATTCGTTATCCGCATCGGCAAATGAATATTTCATTTCATCACCTATGATTTTATCCCTACGCCCTGTATATATACAGCGGATCGTTATGCAGCGAGCCTGCAGGGTGCAATACCCTGAGAGGATTAAATCCGGGCACTGAAAAGTTGCATGAGACAATCAACGTTCCGGGTTTAAGCTCCGCTTTTAATTTGGTTGATAGTTTTCGCATTACATCGGGATAAAGATAGCAGAATATAACATCGGCACCGGCCAGGTTTTGCGACCAGAAGCTTTTACGTCTGATTTCCACCTGCTTCAGGCCGATACTGAGCACCTGCGCTTTGAGATAGGCCAATAGATTAACTTCATACCCGAGCGCTTTGACTTTATAATTTTTCGAGGTTTGTCGCAGGACGCGACCGTCACCACATCCCAGATCCACCAATAATTGCCCTTTTTCCATGGGCACCGCTTCGATGAAAGCAGCAATTCTGGTCCTGGTTGTGCTCACATAGAGGGCACCCTGGGTGGCCGGCAGTGCTGCCGCGGTGCACAGGACGTACGTCATTTTCAAGACGAACAAGGTACCCGCCAGAATAAGAAATATCCAGACCCAAACAGGCATTTAAATAACCTAAATTATTGGAGATTGAAATTCAGCTAGTTACAAAATTTTTCTAACCGCCTTTAATATTGCCCCGGCGCCCTGCGCCATGTGCAGGCAATCCGTACTGATGGCAATTAGAGTGTAGCCCTGTTTAATGAAGGGCGCCGCGGATTCTGCCGAATCGGCAAATATTCCCAGTGGCAAACCGGCATCCCGGCAGCTTTCCATCACCGCGGTGATGGCCGCTTGAACCTCGGCATCATTAATTTGTCCCATTTTTGCCATACTGGCGGATAAGTCATAGGGGCCGATTAATACCGCATCAATATCCGGCACCTTGACAATCTCGGCGATATTTTCCACGGCCTTGGCGCTTTCCGCCTGCAAGATTACGGCTATCTCATCGTTGGCATTTGCGACGTATTCCTTAAATTTTAATCCGTATCCATGCGCACGGCCGATGCCGACTCCCCGGGTGCCGCGGGGAGGGTATTTGCACATTTGCACGATCCGCTCGGCCTCTTCGGCAGAATTTACTCCGGGGGCGATGATCCCTGTGGCACCGATGTCAAGAGCCTTCTTGATCCAAACTTCCTCATTCGTCGGTATGCGAATGACACAGGGGCAGCGGTGGCCCACTGTCTGGAGAATTCCCTGGGCACTCTGTGGGTTAAATGAACCGTGTTCAGTGTCTATGAAAAGCCAGTCATAGCCCACCTCGGCCATGATTTCAGCAACTTCGGGTGCCGGAATCGTAATCAGGGTCCCAATTTGTATATCGCCTTTCTTCAATCGCGCTCGGAAATTTAGTTTCACGTCTGTCTCCATTTTTTAGTGCCATTTCTGATCGGTTTCTTTTACAATCTCAAGCGGTTTGATTTTGATGGTTGCGGGGATTTCAGGCTCGATGTAAAAAACATATTTCTCAAATATGCCACCAAGCAGAATATCAATTTTGCGAGTACGCTCAATGAATATCCCTTGTTTATCATAAAAAATTTCGCCTTGATCGTCTTTGATAATAGTCATGGCAAACAGCTCACGCCGTCCCTTGCGGACGGCAAACCGGTCGCCGATTTTAAAAGGACTATCCGCCAACTGGTCTGTATGAATAAACATGCCTTTTCTCTGAGGGTCATAAAAGGCGATTTGTCTGGGACTGATCCCGGGTGATGGGGACATATACCACTCCTCACTTGGAGGTCGTCAGTTGATAACTGTTTAGCCACTAAGGCACTAAGCCACAAAGGTTATAATATTTTTTTATTGATGCCGATTAAAAAATGGGTCACGTTAAACTTCATATCCATTCTTTGTACCATTGTGTGGCTGACCGTTAAAATCAGGTGGTTGTCGTTTCGCTTAATTATAGAATTAAAAAAGAGAAAATGCCTTACATCGACATTCGGCATTCCGCCTTCGACCTTCGTTTTTCAATACCCCACGGCTTGACCGTCTTTTCGATGGTCGGATGCCGCACAGTATCCATCTTCAAGTGTATAAATTAACTGGGCTCCGCCAAACAGATGAAAGGGGGGATCGTCCATAATATTTTGCCCCCGGTTTTTAAGGTCGCTGATGACCTCAGGGGTGGTACCGGACTCCAGCGCAACTTGAAAATTTTCATCAACATGCCAGCGGGGCGCATCACAGGCGGCCTGTGGATTCTGGTTATGATCAAAGATGCGCACCATCATCTGGACGTGACCCTGGGCCTGCATACTGCCGCCCATGACTCCGAAACTCATCAGTGCCTGCCCATCTCTGGTTACAAATCCGGGAATGATGGTGTGAAAGGGGCGTTTGCCGCCTTCAACGCAATTGGGGTGGACCGGTTCCAGAACGAATCCATATCCGCGATTTTGCATGCTGATACCGGTCCGCGGTATCACAATACCGGATCCGAAACCAAGGTAATTGGATTGGATAAAGGAAACCAGCATGCCATTGTTATCCGCGGTCGTGAGGTAAACGGTTCCCTGGTCGGCAATAATTTTTGACTCCGGGAAAGCGGCGCTATCGATACGGATTTCCTTCGCTCTGCGACTTAAAAATTCTTCCGCCAGCAATTCCTCCGGGTCAACAAACATGGTTTCCCTTTCGGCAATGTGCCGGTAGGCCTCGGCCAGGGCGATCTTCATGGCTTCAACCTGCAGATGGATGGTGTCGGCTGAGTCTACCGGGTATTGCTGTAGATCTAAATTGCGCAAAAGGCCCAGTGCAATCAAAGCGGCCAGTCCCTGGCCGTTGGGCGGAATCTGATGCAGACACACTCCCCGGTATGCGGTCGAAATCGGCTGTACCCACTGGCTCTGGTGGGTTGCAAGGTCTTCAAGAGTCATGGCGCCGCCGTTTAACTTGGCGCAGTTTGCGATTTTTCGGGCCAGATCGCCGCGGTAAAAGGATTCACCCCGGCTGGCGGCAATCGATTTTAATGTTTCTGCCTGATCGGGGCAGCTGAAACATTCACCGGCGCGCGGAGCCCGCCCTTCCGGTAAAAACGTCTGGCCGAAATCCGGAAAATCAGCGTACAGCTCGGGAGTAGCCTCCCAGCGAATGGCCGTGATAGGCGAAACGACAAAACCGTTTTGAGCATAATCGATGGCGGGGGCAAATAGATCGTCAAATGGCAGTTTACCGAATTTTTGGGACAGTTGCACCCAGGCATCTACTGCACCGGGTACGGTGACGGCATCCCAGCCGAAAATCGGCATTTGACTTAATCCGGCAAACTGATCTAGGGACCAGGCCCGGGGAGACCGACCGGAGCCGTTCAGGCCGTGAAGGTTTTCCCCATCCCAGACCAGGGCAAAGGCATCACTGCCGATGCCGTTGCTGGTTGGTTCAACTATGGTAAGTGCAATGGCCGCGGCCAGGGCTGCGTCCACTGCGTTGCCGCCATTTAGCAACATTCGCAGACCGGCCTGGGCTGCCAGCGGCTGGGAAGTCGCCACCACATTGCGTGCTAAAACCGGCATTCTCTGGGATGGGTATGGAAATTGCCATGAAGTAGTCATGGTCGTTACCTCTAATTCTGCGGATTAATTATTTGATTTTTAATACCGAGAACATAAAAGCGCAACAGCTTTATTTTCTAAAATCGATATTCAATAATATACTGTCCGTGTCCGGTGCCTTGGCACGGCTTTATAATTAGATCGTTGACCGCGATTCCACAGGAAATAGTCCAGTTGCGATGAAGTGACCGGCTGGCCGGACTCGCAAATCGATTTCTTGATCAGCTCCACGGCATGAACTGCACCGGCCCGAATTTCGATTTCCTCGGACGAACCCGCCGGTATGAGTTCTGCGGCCTCAATGCGTGCAATCAGCGCCTCTTCATATTTTAAAATGCCATCCATACGCAATACGTGGGGAACCAGATTATCAGCAAATATGGTCAGTTGGTCCATATCACCAAAGTGCCCCCATGCCTGCCCTTGAAAGGCAACCGCCAGGTCAGCTGCGACAATCTGGGCGCGTTTGAAAAAAGGCACCTCGAGTTCCTGGTACGGCTCAACGTCATTGAAGTAGGGCATTTTTTTGAGCAATTGTACCAGTCGACCGGCGGACGAGTCGGCCGCTTCCACCAGGCCGGTAAAATTTCCATGGAACTTTTCCAGCAAATAGCGGCCAAGATCATTCAGGGCGATGGTAAAATGCTGCATCAACTCGCTGATGGTTTTATTTGCGGGATCTTGATCAAATATCTGCGTGCACTGATCAATCGAGATCGCAGCTAATTGTTCGGCAGAAAGGGGACCGTTATTCTTGTAAAAATCATTCAGCGATGAAGCTGTCGTAAAATAGCCGGACATCCCCGGGCGCTTGCTAAGGTGCGGGAAATAGCCGGAACCGAAATTGACGGTATCCAGGATCAATAGAAACGACAAGGTATCTTCTTGCCGACCGAGATAATGACTGTCAGGATCCAGCTGAGGCTGGGTTGCCTTTTCCACCGGCAGTGAAGATGCGTAAGCGGAAATCCCGTCATAGTTAATTCGCACATACCTGGCCCGGTTGGTTACCCTCTCACAGGTTTTACGTATTTGATCAAATACAGTTGCAGTCATTGAACATCCGGTTTTGAGATTTATTTGTAATTTGGAGCTGGGTTTTTAAAAATTTTCATTTGTTGGAATTATGTGACTAAGCCTCTCAGCCTACCGGCTAAACGCTTTTACAATTTTTTAACGTAAATACGCCTCGGCTTCAATTTCAACCAGCATTTCAGCCGCAATCAGCCGATTGACTTCGACCATGCTGGTGGCGGGGCGTATGTCATCAAAAAACTGACTGTGGGCTTTAGCGATTTTTTCCCAGTCATCAATATCAACCACATAAATTCTGGTACGCACCACATCCGACAGGGCGCTGCCCGCTGTGGTCAATGCCGATTCGATATTCTTTATGGCCTGAATCGCCTGGGCATGTGGATCTCCAATGCCTACAATCCTGCCCTCACTATTGGTCGATGTTGTTCCCGAGACATGAATATATGGTCCGATCCTGACTGCCCGGGAGTAGCCCACTATATTTTCCCAGGGGGCTCCGGAGGATATGTTTGTGCGTTTCATTTTCCTCCTTTCCAACCTTCTATTCCTCTGAAGAAAACCTAACCCCCGATTGGGGCGAAGTATCCACCCCCAGCTGAAATACATCGGGTCGCGAATAATGTCCACTGGTGTCAATAGCCAGATGCCCTTCGGTCATGCGTTGCGGCTCGATTACGCCGTAGATGATGTCGGAACGATCGTATACCGGCCCCGCAATATAGGTGCTGTCGGGGCCGATGACGGCGCTGCCACCATTCAGCACAAGCTGCTCATTTTGACCTTCAAAAGTCTGCAGGATTTCCTGAGCATCAGAATCAGGCGCTTTTAATGACTGATAGCCTTCAATAATATCCTTGCGACTGAGAACACAGCCTGCTGCCAGGACAAAGCACTGGCCTTCAAATGCATAATGCCGGCTGGCCAGCTGGTGCAGATCTTTGACATCGGGCCACTGGGAAATATGAATGGTTTCGTCTCTGGCATGCATGGCGGCCCGGGCAAGGGGCATCCAATGCTCCCAGCAAATCAAACCGCCGATGTTGCCGTATTGCGTTTCAAGAATACTGAGCGTACTGCCGTCTCCGCGCCCCCAGACCATCCGTTCGGTATAAGTGGGAATCAGCTTGCGATGGATCTGATAGGTGTGTGCCCCGCGGTCAATATAGATCATGGTGTTGTAAAGTGTGCCGCCCACCAGTTCGTGGGCACCCATCACGATATACGTATTGGTTTTTTTGGCGATTTTCAACAGTGCTTGAAATCGTTTATCTCCTAAAGACAGGGAATTTTCCGTCAGCAGCCGGTAGAGTGTTTTAGCCGGTGCATAGTCCCACAACGCAGCATTGGGAGCAATATCCAGCCAGATCGGAAACCCGGGCAGCCAGGTCTCCGGAAAGGCAATTACGGCAGCTCCCTGATGGGCGGCTTCTTCGGCTAATACGGCCGCTTTTTTCAGACTTTCGTCAATGTTTAAAAAAACCGGGGCATGTTGGATAATTGCAACCTTGAAAGATTTATCTGTGTTAGTTGACATCGATTTTGCACCACTCCTTAATCAAAATTGACAAATCAATCATATGAAAACAATAATGTTTATGAAATTATCGGATAAATTTCAACCCTGATCGGCGTGCTACTAAAGTTATTGCATTTACCGGCTGAACAGGCACTCACGGCCACGATCAAATCCATTTCCGTCCGCAGATCAATGTAATCGCCGGCCTTTGACAATGGGGGCTGCACGGTTACCCGGCCGGTGACCGTTATTGCGACATGCATGAAAATATTAAATGCGGTGGGGATTTGAAAGGCGCGAATGCCATAGGGAAACAGGGCATCGGCCAGGTTGTCAAAACAATTGGGATGCGGTTCGGTTGCACTGTAGGTCATTTGAAACATTTCCTGGCTGCAGGGTGCAAAGAGGAAATCGTGTTTGCCCACCGGATCCCGGGAGATAAAGAGCATGGGATTGCTGCGGTTGGAGTATAGAAAATCGCCCTTTGATAGGAACAGTTTCTCATTGTAATCAATGCTGCGCCCGGAAGACAGATACTCTTCTGGGTTTTGCCGGGCAAAACATACCAGATCTGCTACCTGTTGGCCCTCGACGTCGATGACGCGGATGATTTGATCCTTTTGCACCGTGAAGGCCACACCTGTTTGGGGCTTTAAAAAATATTGGGCGTTGGGATTCTTTGGCTCGATGATCTCTACCCTCGGCGGCAATAAATTGAAATTGCCTAATTTTTATTGGTTTTTACATAAATCTTAAAATTGCTATTTATCAGGGCGGATTAATTAGCGTGCTTAACAATTCCATACAGACTTTGCGGCTCCGGTCATCTTCATCCATCTTTGGATTCCAACTCGACACGGAAACCGCAGCAATCTCCGGCGATGCTGATCGGCCGATCGCCTGCTTCAATGGCCTGGCGGGCCAAATCAGCCAGAGGCCGGTGGATGGCTGACATGCGGTGTTGTTGATCACCGTCCGGCATATCGGGTTTGTTGATAGTCCAATCCGGAGCTGCTAGATTTTCGAGTTCAGGCAGCGGTTCATCGAGAAAAAATGGCGTGAGGATCATTTGATTCTTCATTAATTAATCCGCCTTGGAAAATAGAATATTCAGGGATCATCCTGGGACTCAATGATATCCAGTATTTTATCTGAGATCGAGCGGGCGAGGGGCGCGGTTTCGGACATGGCGGAGGCCGAAGATATGGCATCAATTTCCGAAGACTCCGGTTTCCAGGAATCCCGCTGTCCGGTAGTCAGGAGGATCACTTTTTTTTTATCGGGGATAGGATCCACAAAACGCTCGACCCGCGGATCCGGTCTGCCGGCCATGTAGCGGTTTAAGATGACAATCGCATTGAAATCAGCGGCAGATTCATTGGGCAGCCATTTTAGGTCGACCACCCTGACATAAAATACATTATCTTCAAGATTGTTCTGGATTTCAGAGACTACCGTGCGTTTGAACTGACTGCTTTGCGTCGCAATCAGTACCTTGCCGTTTAAGGATTTCTGGATTTCGGTTTCGGTTGTTTCGACAGTTCTTAACGTACATCCGAAAAATGCCAGAAGATACATAATTGCCAAACCGCTCTCCAATAGTCGCAACAGCATTGTACGCTCTCTCTTTCATGCAAAGGTCAGAGTTCAGAGGTCAGAGGATAGGAAACAGAATGCGGAAGGCGGAAGTCGGGAAAATTAGTCATGCGCTTCACGCTCTGCACCATGCTCTCTGTACATTGTCCTCGGCCTTCGATCCAATACCTTCGGTCTTCAGCAACTCCATAACTCGCACCCCGTTACCCGCACCCCGTACCTCGCAACGCGTAACCCGCATTCCTATCTCAATATTTTCCAATGCTGCTTCAGCGGACCGTCGACGCCGTAGGCCGGATCCATTTTCGGTAGCGGAACATCGCTGATATTTTTGTCCGTCTGCGGTCTTTCGCCGGCTTTGCCGATACACATCTCCGGTCCCTGACCCTGGGGGTATGCACCGACTACTCGAATATCGCTGCCGGCGTCCAGGTTTTTGTGGGCAACTCCAGCCGGGATGATAACCACATCGCCGCAGCCAACCGTCAGGACGGCACCATGATCCCCGCCCATTTGAACCCGTGCGGATCCGCCGTACACACCCAAAACTTCATGGGCGTTGCTGTGGTAATGATGAAAACCATAAATACCGTTGCGCCAGCAGCCACGCCAGCCATTTAATTCGAACAGCTCTTCCACAACTGCGGCCGGGTCGCTTGGGGGCAATACCAGGATACCCTGATAGACGGTTAGGGGCAGCTTCTTATGATTGGGGAACGTCCCATCATCTTTCAAAAGCCGGGTCATCACCGGCCCGGATTGAACCATACCCCGCAACCGAGCGTCGACCGGTGTCATATTCTGTGATCTCCCTCAGGGGATGGGTCTGCGATTCCTATTTCATCGAATCCGGGTCTCACAAAGGCCCTGGCAGCGGGAAATTTCTTTTCGGTTCGCCGGCGCAGGCGATCAATATGGGTTATCACCGCTATAATGTTTTCTTTCTGATCGGGAAAAAATTTGGTAATTTTACCCCAGGCGCTGATGGAGCGATCCATCCCAATCAGGGCAACTTTGGTCGAGCCGTCCGAATCTTTGGGGAAATCGTTTTCAATCTCAAATTCTTCGTCTTGAGAACTGTGAATGGCCCGTTGGATTTTGACATAAATCTGGTGCTGGTACCAGCGGATGACTTCCACCGAATCGATTAATGAGACGGTATCCTCCTGTGAATATGCTTCCGAAATCTCGGCTTCATACACACCCGCCAGTTGTCGGCCGTCATCTTCAAAGATATAGACATTGTCATTAAACCAGTTTTCCACGATATCAATGTATGATCTTGCCATATGGGTCGTCATGTGAACCACCGGCTTATCTTCGAAAGGATTATCCAGCTCCTCACTGTCATCTATCTCAAGGGACTCCAGGTCGATCCCCCGCTCCTCAACCATTTCTTTCAGCATCGTCATGGTTTCCTCGAGGGTTTCACTCAATTTTTGCCAGAAGGCCTCGTTGGATATATCAACGTTTTCAAGGTCGCCGAATTTTTCCTCACTTAATTCAAAATTCAGACAGCGCGAGGTAAAGGGACAGCGCTCACACCATCGATCGCAGTAGTTGTAGATGCCGGGGATATGGTTAGGATTATTGTTACAGCTTTGAAAGGTATTTTTTGCCATTGAATCCAGATGCCCTCTTCAATTATCAGTTGCGGGATTGGTTATTCGAATCTAAAGCCATATATCACAAATCGATAGGCTCGCAAATTATTACTTTCAGTTTGTGTTTATCGCATTTTAAAAATAGATAGCCACGAATTGACACGAATTTTTTAAACTTAATAATTAGCCGATTCCGGCTGTCGGAGCCCTATCGAGTCCATACGATAGGTAGGTTGCAGGTGATCCGGGATGTCACCCGTCGTGATATCGGTAATCCCGGTGCCGACCAGCACGGAGTCGAGACCGAAGGCGTTGGCACCGCGAATGTCGGTCTCCAATTGATCGCCGATCATCACCATATTTTTGGTGCCGCTGCGCCTCAAGGAATCCTGGAAAATATCAGCGTTGGGCTTGCCCAGCCGTTCAAAGTATAATTCCGGCCGGCCGGGATATCGCAGCTGCAGGGCGGCCTCGATTATCAAGGCAATGCTTCCGCTGGTAATGCCGAAGCCCTGGTTAGCTTTGGGGTAGATTAAATCCGGATTGGGCAGCACCAGACTGAATCGCTCCTGACGTTCGACCTTGTGAAAAAGCTCCGTTATTACCATATCCACAGTGGCAAAGAATGGATAACCGGCCTCATCTCCGATGACAACCACGTCGAAACCATTGGCCGGTGACACCACTTCTCCCCCTGCATCGCGCACATATTGAACGCTATCGTCAGGACCCAGTACGGCACAGCGTGCCCCCGGCAGATTGTTAGTTTTAAAGAAGTTTTTAAGCAGCCCGCCGGAAGTGATGATCCGTTCCGGATTTATTTTCAGCCCATAGCCTTGAAACCGATTCGCGGCCGTCTGCGGTAATTTTGATGCATCATTGGTCAACAGGTAATACGCCTTACCGGTCCGGTTGAGCTCGCCGATCAAACCGGCAGCACCGGGAAGGGCACCGGAGTTGTTGACCAGAACGCCATAAGCATCCAGCAGCAACACCGGATAGCTCACAATAAGTTCTTCAATGGTGATTTCCCGGGGCTTGGCCATTTTCCTCTCCAGTAGTTCCATACACGGTTGCAGAGCAAGGACAACGACGAGGATGGTAATAGTCAGATTAAATCGACTGCAAACATTCTGATACCTCGCATTAAACTTTATCGAATGACGAATGACTATTGTCGGTTGACGAATTGTGGAGGTCGCTTCGCTCTGCTATTTTTAACAAATTAAATAGAATGAATTCCTTAATCGACATTCGACATTCCTTGTTCGATATTTATCCACCTCTGGAGGATTCGCTTTTGTTAAATCCATAATCCGCATTCCCAAATCCAAAATCGAATGCACCTGAACATCCGGACGGTAGTATTCAGGGTCTTCTGGGACAATGTGGCAATGATCCTTCGGTTACGATATCAACCGACGCCGCCTCCATACATTCCTGGGGATCACAACAGGTGTAACAGACCCGCTTGAAGGCAGTCACTTCCCGCAGTTTGATATCCGGCGTCAGGTAGCGGTCTTTTTGCGGCTCTTCACTCAAGAGGCCCGTGCTGAGATATTTTTTGTTGTCGTCGGGAAATATTGTGACGACCACCGCATTCCGGCCCAGTTTCCCCAGCACTTTTAATGCTCCTAGAAAATTCGCTCCCGAGGATATGCCGACACCCAATCCCAGTTCAGCGGCCAGCTTTTGGGCCATCAAAATGGCATCACCATCATCGACGCTGATGACGTCATCTAAAATATTTAGATCCAGTATCGGCGGTATGAATTCGTCGGATATGCCCTGGATTCGGTGTTTGCCGACTTTGTGGCCGGTGGAAAGGGTTGGGGAGTTACTGGGCTCCAGAGGGTGAAGTTTTATGGCTGGATATTTCTCCTTAAGATATCGCCCGGTTCCCATAATGGTTCCGCCCGTCCCCACACCGGCGACCAGGGCATCAGGATTCAGGGAACGAAATCTCAATTGCCACCAGATTTCGGGGCCGGTAGTCTGATAGTGCGCTTCGCTATTGTCCTGGTTCGAAAACTGCCGTGGGAGGAAAGCATTTTGCGCCCGCTGCGCCAGTTCTTCAGCTCGCTGGATACTGCCAAGGAAGCCGCCCTGCTCGCTGCTTACCAGAACAATGTCGGCCCCCAGTCCCCGGATAAGATTGATCCGTTCTTCACTCATCCAATCCGGCATGAAAATACTTACCGGATGGCCTAATGCCCGGCCGATTGCCGAAAATGAAATACCCGTGTTGCCGCTGGTTGCCTCAATGATGCGGCCACCCGGCTTAAGTATATTCCCGGCGTAACCCTGCTCCATGATATGCAATGCCATGCGATCCTTGATGCTGCCGGTCATATTCAGGTTTTCGGCCTTTGCATAGATCGTGCGCTCTCGGCCCTGAAATGAAAAATTAATAGCCAGAAGCGGTGTGTTGCCGACCAGGCTGGTTAATCCTCGGATTCTGCGTTGATTATTATTCACTTATTTCGTTCTCCAGCCAAATCAGGGTTGAAGGCCATTTCTTCACTTACGACCCTTTGGCTACGGGCAGAGTCTCTTTTATGACCAAGGCCGCTGCCAGAGATAGGGTGGCGCCGGCGAGGCATATCAAAAACATATATTGGTATCCGACCGTTGCATAGGGGATCTGACCTTGATTTTGTGCGGTCAGTACGGCCCCGATCAGAATCTGAAAAAGGGTGGCCCCGGCAAACGGAAACAGGTTGACCATGCCCACGGAAGTCCCGGAAATAGCGATGGGAAATGACTCCTTGGATACAGTTGCAACGACCGGGCCGATAGCGCCTCCGGCAATAAAAAATAATAAAAATAAAGTATAAAGTGCCGGCAGGGACAAGGTGTCCACAAACCGGCTCAACAGACCACAGACGGCCATTAACGCTATGCTGCAGCCGACAAGTACCGGTTTGCGGCCAAAACGATTGCCCAGCCAGCCGAATAAGGGACTGCCGAAGATCAGCGCCAGGGCAAAAGTCGACAGCACGCCCCCGGCGGCAGTTTTGCTAAGACCGTAAACGTGCATGAGGTAGGGGCCGCCCCACAATCCTCCGACGGCAAATGATATTCCGATTACACAGAAGGCCCAGATGCCGATGGCCCAGAAACGACGGGAATAGACAACCATTTTAAGGCCATCAGTCAGACCGATTTTTTCGACCTCTGCCTCATCTGTCGCTTTTATGGGAGCAAGACCCATCTCAGCCGGTCGATTGCGCACTAAGCTGTAAACCAGAGCGGCCATTACCAGGGTAACCGCCCCAACGCCGATCAATGTCATGCGCCAGCCGATGAGATTGCTGACCCAGGCCAACGGAGCGCTGGAAGACAGCGCGCCGATACCGCCCATGACCATAAAGGCAGCACCCATAATAATAAACTGGCGGGGGGTAAACCATTCAGACAACAGTTTGAAGTTGCAGACAAAAACCGTTGATACACCGATTCCAACCAGAATTCGGCCCAGTACGGCCACGGGCAAACTTGGCGCAACCCCCATTATTATGGAGCCGATGCCGGCCAGAATAAAAAATGAAGATACGGTTTTGCGCGGGCCCCACGAGTCGGCCAGCAGGCCGGTGGGAAGTTGCATGAGGGCATAAGAGTAGAAATAAGCCGATCCCAGCACACCCAGCAACGTGCCGGTGAGACCGAATGAGGCTTGAATGTCCAGGGCAATGACCGCCGGGCACAGCCGATGAAAAAATACCAGGACGTAGCATAAGAAAATAAGCAGGCAAATGAAATAACGATATGCGATGTCAGGATCTCCTTTTTTCGGCTTCTCTTTTTAAGGCCTCATTCATTGTGCATGGCCGCTGTTGGTTCTCCAAATCTTTTGCGCAATCCCGCAACCAACGCTGTGTCCGCCTTGAGTGAAATCATCTCGACAGGAGAGTGGCCGCGCTTCCAGGCTAAAAATAAAGTAATTCCCAGAATCAACAGGGTAATCAGAATATTTGGCCAGGCGTTCAATTCCCATTGACCTTCCCAGGTGAGTGTCCAGTCAGTTGAAAAAGGGAGAAAATATGGCATCGGCCACTGATAGCCATCCGGACCGCGAGAACCGACAAGGTCGCCGAAAAGGTGGAGATGGAATGCAATAAAAGCAAGAAATGCGGCAACCCATCGTCTGATGCTAAGCCAAAAGACAGCCGCCATTAAAATCAAGCCCAATCCGAGGTTGTGTCCCAGGACATGGTGGTATTTGCTATACCAGATCAACGGCATGCTCGTGTTTTCAGTCAACAACTCGGCAATGATCCCAACACCATCTATATCCGGGATTACACCGGTCAATGTTACCAGAGCCCTGTCCCGGCGGGGAAGGTTAGCTGTGTTTGCAATGGTCCAGCTTAGTAGAAAATGGCTTGCCGGATTCATTTGGCGACCTTCAACTAATATAGGGATTGTGGTCTTCTTCAAATCGACCGATATCTGACTCATACTGGAGCGTTAGATCAATATCATCCAATCCGCTGATCAGTTGTTCCTTGTCACCGGGTTCAATGGTAAAACTAAATATGGTTCGGTTGGCATCATCCAGCTCAACCTGTTGTTCGATCAGGTCAACCGTTGCCTGTAAACCTTCGTTGGTTTCAAGATGCTTGAAAATGTAGTCCACTTCTTCTTCGGACAGTTCGACGACCAGGACCCCGTTTTTGGTGGCATTTGTTCTGAATATATCGGCAAATGCATTGACCCGTTCACCATTGATTTCTTTCCAGGGGGCAATGATCACCGCATAACCGTCCTGGGCCAGGGCCCAGACCGCATGTTCCCGGCTGGAACCGCAACCGAAATTGTTGCGTGCAACCAGAATCGAACGACCTTCGAATCGGGGATGATTGAGCTCGAAGTCCTGATCATTGCTTCCGTCCGGCTTGTAGCGCCAGTCGAAAAAGGCATTCGGACCGTATCCGCTGCGACTGATCGATTTTAAAAACTGCTTGGGTATGATGGCATCGGTATCCACATTTGACCGGTTAAGGGTTGCTATTTTACCGGTATGTTTTTTAAACGCTTTCATAATTATTCCTTATTTATCTAACAAAATATTTTCGCCACCAGGACACCAAGACACGAGGTTTAACTATAATAATTTTTTATTTTGTGCCTGGCGAATTTTTCCGGTTTATCAAGATCATGAATCAATCTGCGGCCATTTGCGAATATCGACGAATTTACCGGCAATGGCAGCGGCGGCGGCCATTTCCGGACTGACCAGGTGCGTGCGACCGCCTTTGCCCTGGCGGCCCTCGAAGTTGCGGTTGGATGTCGAAGCGCTGCGCTGTTGCGGCAGAAGCTGGTCCGGATTCATTCCCAGACACATGCTGCATCCGGCATAACGCCATTCAGCGCCGGCCGCTTTGAAGATGTTATGCAACCCTTCTGCTTCAGCCTGCAGGCGAACCTGCTGCGAGCCCGGCACGACCAGAACCTGAACGTTAGCGGCCTTTTTACGGTCTTTCATAATACCGGCCGCCAGGCGCAGGTCCTCTATGCGGGCGTTTGTGCAACTGCCGATAAAAACGACATCGACGGAAACATCCGTCAGCCGGGTGCCGGGTTCAAGCCCCATGTATTGCAGGGCATTTTCCGCATCAGCACGGCTGTAGCCGCCGGCTGAGTCCGGGCCCGGAATCGGTTGGTCGATATCAATAACCATGCCGGGGTTTGTTCCCCAGGTGACCTGGGGTTTTATGCCGGCGGCATCGATCACCAGGGAACGGTCAAATTCGGCGTCCTCATCACTTGGCAGACTCTTCCAGAAGGACCGGGCACGATCCAGGTCAGCGCCCCTGGGCGCGAAGCGGCGCTCCTGGGCGGTGATGTATTCGATCGTCGTGTCGTCAGGGGCGATCATTCCCGCCCGGGCCCCGGCTTCTATGCTCATATTGCAGATCGACATCCGGGCTTCCATCGACAGATTGCGCACCGCCTCGCCGCAGAATTCCAGCACATGTCCGGCGCCGCCGGCGGTGCCCATCGTGCCGATCATTTTCAGCACCATATCCTTGGAAAATATGTGGGGGGCCAGGCGTCCGGCAAATTCTACTTCGTAGGTTTGCGGTATGCGCTGTACGAGGGTCTGGGTCACCAGCACGTGCTCCACCTCGGAAGTACCGATGCCGAAGGCCAGAGAGCCAAAAGCGCCGTGGGTCGAGGTGTGGGAGTCGCCGCAGACAATGGTCAGGCCCGGCAGGGTCAGCCCCATCTCCGGTCCGATGATATGGACAATCCCCTGGTGATCGTGGCCAAGATCGTAAAGGGTGACATCATACTCTTTACAGTTTTTCCGCAAGGCTTCCACCTGGGCTTTTGAAATTGGATCTTTAATGTCCATCCGAACTTCAGTGGTCGGAACATTATGGTCCATGGTAGAAAAAGTCAACTCAGGACGCCGGATTTTGCGGCCCGCGTTCCGCATGCCCTCAAATGCCTGGGGACTGGTGACTTCGTGAACCAGGTGACGATCGATATACAACAGCGCCGAACCATCGGGCATTTCACGCACCACGTGGGCTGTCCATATTTTTTCAAACAGTGTTTTTCCCATGATTGCTTCTCTTCAGTTTTCCCGTTAGCTGCAGGGCCAAAGGCCGTGCAGACGGGATGGTTTAAAGGTTGTTATTGGATTGCCTGTTAATCTCATTCGTGCCCGGCCTGGGACAAACTCAGGCGGGTCGATTTATTATATCCATAGAATCAACTTTAGTGTAGCTATAGTCTTCCAGATAAAGTTTTTGGACTGCGTTATCAGTCGCCCCCCTTTCAATAACGTACTATTTGTACGCCTTACTCAGGGGGGGCCCTTCTAGCCTTGCCAAAAGCATTATCTGAAAGCCTATATATGGCACCGCTTTTTCGACTTATTTGTGGGACGCAACACGACTAGCTTTGATAATCAGGCAGCAGTCCGAAAATTTGAGCACTCCGTAATATGGCAAAAAGAATAGTCCGCGTCAAGCAATCGGTGACAATTGTGAAGATAATTAATTTGCACAGTTGGTCGGTTTAGGATTAACGGTTCAGATGTTCATTGTTTACGGTCTAGAGGCTAAGCCATCATATATTTTAGCCAATGTTACAACTTTAAACATTTTCGATAAAAAATAAAGTCCTTGTCCAATGGGGGTGGAAAGTAGAAAAAAAGAGGTTATATTAACCTTTGTGCATCGACACAGATAAAACAACTCCGTTTCAATACCGGCTTAATTTACAGCGGGGGTAGTTAAACGAAAGGAAGAAGAGAGAAAATGAAAGGAAAAGAATTAGCCTTAAAAGCTTTGCTGGATAAAGGCGTTAAATATATTTTCGGTTATACCGGTGGCGCCATCATGCCAATTTTTGACGAAATGGAGAAGCAACAGGTATTTACATTTATTATGTCGCGGCATGAACAGGGCGCCGTATTCATGGCCCAGGGAATATCGCGGGCCTCGGTCTCTACATCCAATCCCCGGGTCGGCGTTTGTATGGCGACGTCGGGACCCGGTGCCATGAACCTGGTCACCGGAATTGCGGATGCCCTGATGGATTCCGTTCCGATACTGTCGATTACCGGGCAGGTTCCATCTGGAGTTATTGCGACGGACGCCTTCCAGGAAAGTGATGTCGTCGGAGTAATGATGCCGCTGACCAAACAGACCTATATGCCCCTATCCGTAAATGATATCGAAGAAACGATCCATGAAGCCATGTATGTGGCTGCCACCGGGCGGGGGGGACCGGTTGTCGTCGATATTCCCAAAGATATTCAGAATGATGAGACCGATCCCGACTATCAATTTAATCCCAAAACTTACGAACCGGATCTGCCGGGATTTGTCTATTCACCCGTGCCGGATCGCGAACTTGTCAGAAAGGCGGTGCGGTTGATCAATCGCAGCGAGCGGCCGATCATCCTGTGCGGGCATGGGGTTATCAACAGCAACGCCGGCCCAAATCTGACAACATTCGCCGAAAAGGCGCATATCCCGATTGCTTTCACGCTGCATGGTCTCTCGGCCCTTCCGGTCGATCATCCCCTGAGTGTCGGCATGGTGGGGATGCACGGCACCGTCGAAGCGAATCGGGCACTGCTGAATTCCGACCTGATTATTTCCTTTGGAATGCGTTTTGACGACCGCGTGACGGGAAATCTGGAAACCTTTGGTGTTGATGCGGAGGTCATCCATGTTGAAATCGATCCATCGGAAATCGATAAAAATGTCAAAACATCGGTTGCCATCAACGCCGACGTCAATCAGGCCCTCGCCCTGCTGGTCAAAGATCCTGAGCTTACTGCCAAGCCCAGGCGGCTTTGGTTTGAAAACATTAACAGCTATCGAGCTGAAATTGCAGATGAAATAAACAGCGAGATCGATAAAGGAGTTGGCAAGGAAGGTCAGCCGCTGATGAAGACCATCGTCAAAAAACTATCCGATGTGACGCGGGGCAAAGACCTGATAGTTTCGGATGTCGGGCAGCACCAGATGATTCTGGCCCGGTTTTATAATTTCCAAACCACCAACAGCTGGTATAACTCGGGCGGTGCCGGGACCATGGGCTGCGCCCTGCCGATGGCCGTCGGTGTAAAATTGGCCCGGCCGGATGAGCGGGTATGGTCCATCAGCGGCGATGGGGGTTTTCAGATGAATATTCAGGAAATGGGTGCCATCATGGAGCATGAGATCGATATCAAGATATTGCTGCTCAACAACGGTTATCTGGGGATGGTCAGACAGTGGCAAACCATGTTCTACGATGGCCGTTTTGCTGGCACCCCGATGCAAAACCCTGATTTCGGCGCGATTGCCGGTGCCTATAAAATACCGTATCAATGCGTTTCGCAACCCGATCAAATCGTCGCTGCACTTGAAACGGCTGCTGAACACCCGGGGCCCTACATGGTGGAATTTTTGTGTGATCCCAGCGAGATTGTGTTGCCGATGGTGCCGGCCGGCGGTGGCATTGCGGATATGATTGTATCTATGAAAAATAATGATTGACCCGAAACGGAAGGAACCGATGACAACTACAAATAAGAGGAAACGGCGGGCAATCCTGGCTTTTATGCAAAACCGTCCCGGGGTTCTCAACAAGATATCGATGCTGGTCCGCCGCAAAATGTACAATGTCGAAACGATCACGGTCTGCACCACAACTCAGCCGGACATCAGCCGTATGACCCTCACGCTGTATGAAGACAGCGACGATAAGATGGCCCAGGTGGTGCGGCAGATCGAAAAGGTGACGGAAGTTATCTCCGCCAAGGAACTGGACATCGACCAGAGTTTCTGGCGTGAAGTGGCGATTGTTAAATTTGAGGCGGATAGTGAGCGAATGGAACAGCTCTTCGATCAGTATCGGATCGAGATGCTCGATCACCAAAACCACGAGGTTTTTATTGTGCAACTGGCCGGGACATCCAAAATGATCGATGATTTCCTGCTTGAGCTTGGCAACGATATTATTATTGAGGTGGCCCGTTCCGGTTTTACCGCCCTGGAAAAATAGGCGCACATTGGTATTATAGCGGCAGTCTGTCTGCCTCGTCAGCCTGGCTGAAGGGTGGAATAGAGTTCACCAGACCGGCCCGGCATGCCGAGGCTCAACCGTTTTTCGCGTCCAATAAACTACCTTGTGCCGTGAATCTGGTTAAAACAGTGTAAATTGCACTGCAAAGCATTAGAACCTTATTGATATCATCCCTCAAACCCCGGCTGATTTCGAGTTGCGCACCCTTGCCTGATGCACCACGGTTGCAGATATTATCCGGGTTTAGCCCCTGGTATTTAATATTTCGCTTGGCAACCTGTATACCTACCACTTTTAATTCCTTTACGATGGCGTCCATCAGCACATCGTCCCGGCCACCCGGAAACACGACGGCTTTTTCATCAGTGCAGGCGTGAACCGCCACTACGATTTGGGAGCGTGCTAACAGCGCTAGGGCTTGCGGCTCATCAAAATTATGACTGGTTATGTGCAGCCATCGATTATTGTCTGGCTTCATTCCTTCAAAACAATAATAGTTAAACCGATCCCGGGCGATACCGGCGGCTATCTCGGATGTCTTGGGCTCAATTTTGCCGCCGTGGGGTGCGATGATGGTGATGAGAGATCCGACATCGGAAATGGATATTTTGTAGTCCGCGTTTAATTTTTCAACGGTCTTTAATTCTTTGAAATTGCGGTAAGTATCTTTAGCCATGGTTCCTGCCTTGAGTGGTAAAAATTGCCAATTACTTCAAACCGCGGCGGCGGGGCAACCAATCGGTTGGGTTTTTCCATTCCGTCGTTTTCCAGGGCATTTGCTCCGGCTGCACCAACGGGATGATATCCTTAAAAAATACTAGACGCTCTTCGTCGGTTAGCGCGGTGAAGGACTCTGCAATCGCCAGGTTTTGCTCCAACTGGGCCATTGTTTCCATACCCACAATTACCGTACTTAGCGGCAGACTGAAGGCATAGCGCAGTGCGCGTTCCACTTCATGGGTTAAACTGCCCAATCCCAAAACTTTCATTCCAATAGTTGCAATGCCTCTGGCATTGGCGACCGGCAAAAATTCCTCTGCAAAACTGAGAATGAAATGATCCAACGCAGAAACCGCGACCAGGGCACTATCGAAAGGAAAACGGTCGAGTGCCTCCACCAGTATCTGCGGGTCGGTGTGACAGCTGATGCTTAAATTTCGTACCAGCCCTTCTTCCCGGGCCTGGATTGCAGCTTCCAGTGCTCCGCCTTTACCCGTGAATTCGTCCAGCCTTGCATAATCCCATACATTGTGCAGCCGCCACTCATCCACGTAATCCGTTTGCAGCCGCTTCAGACAGGTCTCCAACTGTTGACGCGCGCCATCCCTGGAGGGGTCCCAGGTTTTGGTGGCAAGCCACATTTCCGCTCGTCGATGTTTAACTACTTTTCCCAGCCGCGTTTCGGCCTGTCCCTCGGAGTACATCCAGGCTGTGTCGAAGTAGCGGATACCCCGATCAATGGCTGTATTGACTATTTCAATTGCTTCTTCCTCGGTACATTGATGCTCGTCCACAATTCGCTGTCCACCAAAACTCAGAATCGGGAATTTTTCTCCGGTCTTGCCAAACTCTCGGGTCTCCATTTTTACCCCCATTCGTATGCCCAATTAGGCGCTTAGCGATGTCAGATCGACAATTTATTGTCGATGTTACGACGTGCGATGATATTTCAAAGGTTTCAGGATTTATTACCTCAACGCCCTGGCACCCGAAACCTGAATCCTAAAATCTACAAACTGCGCCATTGCTGCCCCCACGGGGCCACTTTTTACGAGCGCAGTCTCGTGAAATGCATAGCGTCTCAATAGTTGTTTCTATGCAGCAATAGACAAGTTTTAATTTTAAGTCATTTCAGTTCACTATTCCGGCTTGTATGGGTTTCCATATAGTCTGCCTCGCCTTGGGTTTGATTGGCGATTTGCTGTTTCAAGTCTACAATAATTTTTGCGGGGAATTCAACCAGCAATAATACGCGATCTTTATATAGTGCATCTTTGATGGTTACCTGCATTTTTTCCAACAGGCGACGAATGCGGTTTTCATATGGATATGGGAGGGTGATCTGAGCCGTAGCCAGGGCTACAAATTCTGCTAAAGGAAGCTTTTGCAATGCCATTTGAACGGAGCTTGAATAGGCCCGAACCAGGCCGCCTGTACCCAGCTTTATGCCGCCAAAATAGCGGGTTACCACAACCACAATTTCACCAATCTTGCGGTGCTGCAAAATACTGAGCATCGGTTTGCCGGCAGTGCCCTGGGGCTCTCCATCATCGCTCATTCCAATTAGCACGGTATCAAAGGGATTGCCAGCAACGTAAGCCCAGCAGTGGTGGTTTGCGTCAGGGTAGGTCGAACGAATCCGCTCGATAAACGCTTTCGCCCGCTGTTTATCCGGTGCGCGTCCAATCGAAGTGATAAACCGACTGCGTTTAATTTCCTGCTCGATGCTGATATTTCCGGCCGGAACCTGGAAAAAGATATCCTGTGACATTTACTCGTTTCATTTTAAGTCGGAGCGCTGCCATCGTATGGTAACTTCACGTTTTCCCCACTGTTTTGCTGCCCTGACATCCGTGCCCATATAGAGATCAATTCGTTGCTTCCATCGTTTGTGTAATTTGTCCATCACGGTGTATTTGGCGACAAGCCCATCGATTCTAACTTTGACCCCATGGGTTAGTCCCAAAGCGATCAGATTACGTGAAACCACTGTCTAAAAATTGCATAAACGGTATTTAAATAAATATGGTCTGGGGGTAGGGTGGGGGCCATTTAATCCTCGTAATTGATCTTATCCGCCATGAGATCGATTCTTTCGTTGGTCGCCTTGACATCCAACACAAGCCTTAAGATGGCCCATTGGCCTGCGGATTTTGAAGCCACAACGTAGATTATACCGTCGCTTTGCGGTCCGGAAACCGGGATAGCCAGATCTGCATGGCCTGACGGCCCATTGACATTGATGTTACCCGTCACCAATAATCCCTCTTCAATCGGTGAACCCAGAGCTTTCTGAACATGGCGATTGGTTCGAACCTCTGCAATTGCCCTTTTGTAAACGTCCGATGATTTCATCATGCCAAATACGATTGCTACAATTAACACGATGAAGCCGGCAAACAGAATGACGCCCCCCAAACATGCCGGAACGAACCATTTCCAGTTGCGTTGCCACCAGGTGGTAGATCTGCTTATAGGCAACGGTGGCGGCATTTGTGCGTCCATATTATCTCCCGGTGCTAATACCTCAATCTTGTATCAAACTGCATCGATTTACCCGTCGCATTCAGCCGGCTATCATGTACACCACTGCCAACATTTTCTCATATCAGGCAGGAGATTGCAAAATAAAAATATATAAGCAACTGAAATTATAAGTTAAAAAAATTAGAAGGGAGCTCAGGCGTTGCAGCTCTCCAAATCAACGCCCAGGCCATCGGCAATGCGATTGACAAGGGCAAAATAAGCAGTTATGGCGCAAATGTCATGGATTGTCCGGTCATCGAATCCCTGCGCGCGCAGAGGACTGACGTCCGCTTCATTCATGTCGCCTGGGCGGCGGGTGAGTTTTACAGCATAATCCAGCATGGCAAGATCAGCGTCCGATAAATTTGCCTTCCGGTAATCCGAGGTCAATGAATTCAGCAGTTTTTCCTGATCGGTGCCTAACAGTCCTTTCACTTCCAATAATCGACGGAGGCCCGCTCCGTGATGATGCAGTCAATAGCGGCATTTGTTTTCCCCTGAAACGACAACGGCGATCATTTCCCGCTGAATTCGGCTCAAAGGACCTTTACTGTACATCAGTTGTTTATACAGGTCATAGTGCTGCCGCATTGTCCGGCTGTGAACGCCGTGAATCCTGAGTATGTTGTCCCGGTCCGGGACCCGGTCATCAGAAGGAATCATTTCTTCAGCTATATAATCGATGTATGCCATTTTCGGCTCCTTAATTTTTCTCTTTTCATTTATCCATTTTGATGCATAACCAGGTAAAACCCATCCAAGAGAAGCACTAAAAAAAGTTATTGCTTATCTGAGTTTATACTCTTGTTGGGGACGGCCTGACTTATCCCCTCAATGTAGAGAAAAACGATGCCACCCTTCTTTTCTGTTGAGATGAAAAGCTCAATCCGACGTGATCCACCATCCGAATACTGGCTTATGTATGCCGGCACGCATCTGTGGCTCCTTCCTGTCTGCATAGTGTCCATCACCGTAATTCGAACTGTGCAACCACTACAATGTATGGTCTGACCACAGCCCTCGGGTATCATGGCATGTTCACATTCGAATACGTCACCACCTTTGAACCCGTGAACCTGAACAGGAGTCTTCTCAAGTATCTCCAGAGCCTTTTGGTTTGCAGCACCGATGGTTCCTTCCGGACTAACCGTTACAACTGGCACGGAAATGCCTTTCAGATACTGAGTCAATGGCATGCCGACCTGGGCAAAGAAGTGATGTGCGCATGACTCGCATAATCCGTGACTGACAGTATCATCATCTGTAGTATCTGAAGTCTTGTTTCCATAATGAAAGCCACAGGCACAACAAACTACTTTCATATCCTTGTCCATCCTTTATAGGCATAACGCAGAGGGTTTTATCCGTCGTCCCGGACTAATGAAAAATATATCAGGTATGTCTACAAAAGTCAAAAATTCTAATTGCTTACGTAATGGTGACCATAGAGGGATGATGGATAAAACTATGTTGAATTGAGCCGCGGTGTTCAAGCAGCCAAAGTGTCGAAAAGATATTTTCACCTATATCCATGGGAATAGTAAGTGGATGATTCGATAATCGTTTTCGGCCTTTGGTAAAGTATTCTGATAATCAACGTGTAACTTGTGATCGAGGTCAATTAAGCACACTGAATCTTCCAACAGCGTCAACCGCAGTCACAGCCGCAGTCACACCGACCGCCTCCATGGCCAGTCATAACAGCCATGGCTTTGACTACTTCTCTGTTATCAGCAGTCGATACTTCAAGGATTTTTACTTTCAAGTACACATCCTCGCGGCCATCGAACAGATCCCGAATCGGCGGATTCAGATGTTCGAATAATCGGTTGAAATTGTTTTTTTCCAGGTGGATCAGAACATCATCCCCTTCGGCTTTTTCCACCAATTCGTATTCAAACGGTGTCATGCCTTCAGGGGCCAGGCCGAAGATGAAACTAAATTCAGGATGTTCAGGGGTGAGGTCCATTGCCGCACGGGAAGTTCCGGCCTGGAAGGAGAGCGTGATTTTCTTTAGATTGTCGACTTTGGTCATTTGGAGCCTCGTTTCAAGTTTGTAAGCTCTGTGGTCTCTGTGAGGGATCCTGTCCTTTAATCTAGATGCCTGGGCGGTTTACCAATTTTATCGCCCAGGGCTCTTTCCCTGTTCTCCACAATTAACTCCGCGATTTCACTGATGGCATTTTTTAGCCACATGGTCGTTTGGGAACCATCTGTGTAATTGGCTTCACCGAATGACTGCACCCGGCCCTGCTTCTGGAGGTTGTTAACCTGGGAGAATTCTTCTTTCGAACCGGGGCGATAGACGGCAAAGGTTCGGCCGCCGAAACGGTTGATGATTGAAAAAACGGGGACGTCACTCGGACCGTCGGCAATATAAATCATATTCTGAAAGGGCACCCGGCGATCTTCATCCGGTATTTTGGCGTTCACATCGATGTCCGGAATCTTGTTGCTGCCCTTGTTAATTTCAAATATGGCCCTGGTTTTGGTGGTATTGTCCAGGGCATAGGCGATCTGCGTGATGATATCGGGCTGGTCCGACTTTTGGGATCTTCTTTTTTCCCGAAAACCGGGAGGGGGCGGCTCCTCTACAAATTCGCATCCCCAGACGCCGTCTATGTGCGGTGCAATCCCGCTTCCAAGGATCATCTGCAGCAAGCCGGTTGAGACGATGTAATGCTCGACCTGGATATCATGCTGCCGGTAGCCGGAATTATCCCTGACAAAATTTTTTACCTCGTCAAAAAAGCCCGGCAGACCTCGATAAAATTTTATCTGGCGGCCCAATTTGCGCAAGGTGACATTGTCCAGCCCTTTGAAAACCGCTTCCCGGGCGTAGGTTAAAATGTGATTGAGGTAGGCCGTGTCGGATGCAATCATTTCGAGACCGCTTTGGCGATAATATTTCGGCAGCGCGGCGACTTCCTGCCAGAATTGCTTAGGATCGACCTTGTAGTGCGCAAAAAGCGGCTCCTGCATGTAGCCGGGAATCAAAGTTTTGTCAAAATCCCAAATACAGGCAATGATATTTTGCAAAAAAAGTGGTTGGGGCATAAGGCGACCTTTCGGAAACCAATCCGGATGTTAGGTTTCAGAGATAAAATAATGAGAAATCCCGATAGCCTATTCCTGGGTGAATGAATGTCGTATAATATATAATTAGAATCAGGTATCATATCAATAAATATTAGCAACTATTTTTAAAGCCACAATGTGGTATTTTTTTTCTTGACAGAAATTTTCTCTGAAGGCAGAATATAAGGTTACGAATACCAAGAGCCTCTTTTTTAAATATGAACCATAATAAATTAAGAAAATCAAACTACATTTCCGAAGGAAAAAAACTATGATCAAACGCTACTTGCTTATTGGTGTCGTCTCTGTCGCCGGACTTCTTATCGTGGCCGCAATAATTACCGCCAACACGACAATCGGTGATCAGCAAAAAACATCGGGACTTTCTGATTCAACAGCAAATACAGCCAGTGCTGTGTCCAAAGAGAAAAATTACGGGACAGGCGCTAACCAATCAAATAGGGCCAAGGCCGTGTTCGATGTTAAGGGTATGTCCTGTTCCGGGTGCATATATACGATTAAATCCGGACTGGCCGATATTGGCGCAATAAGCGATGTGCTCGTGGATATCAGCAGTGGCCGGGTCGAGGTGTTTTATGATCGAACCCGAGTGAAGGATTTGGAGAAGATTGCTGCGGCCATCACCGCCGTCGGATACCCGGCGGTTTTAAGGCAAACCATGACCGAAAATGAGGTCGCCAAGGAAAACAATCGATTTGCCTCGCGCGCTAAACTCTATATTGCCGCCGTGGGAGATTGGGAAATTTCAAGAGGTGATTTTGATAACGAGCTTTCTCATGCCAGAGGCCGGTATGAAAAAGCCTACGGCAAAAACGTGTTTACCGGAGAACAGGGGGGTGCTTTGATGCAGCGGCTGCAATCCCAGATTACCTCCAATCTGATTAGTGAAGGGATTCAAATGCAGGAAGTCCGCAGAGCCGGATTCAAACTGCCGGCCAATACCATAGAATCCGAGTTCGACAAATACCTTACCGAAAAAGGCATAACCCGGCAGGAATTCAAGGAACGCCTTCGCGACAGCGGCTATGACTATGGTTATTTCTACAAAAAATTTGAAAATCGCTTGACCATCGATCAATATCTCAACGAAACGGTCCTGTCCGGGCTTTCCAATGACCTGGAGAAAAGGCAACTTTATTCCGATTGGTTCAATAATGCGCGTCTGCTGGCCAAGGTGGTTTACTATGATAAGGACCTTGAGAACATTGTAAAAAACAGTTCTGCCGGCGGCGGATGCGGTAATAGCTGCAGCACCAAAAAAAACAGTAATTCGTAGAAGTGATTTATTTGATTAGTCGAATGAGCCTGCGGAAGAAAAACGGTGAAAAAAGTCGAGTCTATGTGCATCAAGATACAGGTACATTTGCATCATCCCAGTGACACCCTGAGCGTGCTACAAGGTTAGCTCAGGGTGTCTTTTTTGGGGATAAATTTGTTGCCGGCCTTTCAGCCGGACGACTGCTGGTTAGTGCCGTGGAAGACGGTCCGGCGCCTTGGTGTAGATACCGTTATCGCAGATATATTATCCTCCAATCCGTATTTTCAAATCAAAATCCCCCAAATTCCGATCCGTGCCGTACCGCTGATATAATTGGTTTAGATTCTAAATTGATCCCTCCCGCAGTATTGATTTAATTTAAAAGATACGATATCCTACATTAATTATGTGACCCCTTGTTATTTTAGGGAATAAGAAATATTAACAGGCCTATATACCAAAAAAAGGCTGATGACAATTTTTAATGCTAAAACAAGGTGTTAGCAAGCTTTCCGAATAATGGCTTAAAAATGAAATTAGGCGGACTTTCAAGGCGTTACGAA
>Ga0056115_1000174_pt1 | contig 32168 bp, 24 predicted proteins | sample WorMetOlspDAHAB1_FD_77007 | JGI IMG/M metagenome (GOLD analysis project Ga0056115, IMG submission 77007) | Marine gutless worms symbiont microbial communities from Max Planck institute for Marine Microbiology, Germany - Olavius sp. DAHAB.1 ...
CGTTCCCTGTTAGTCAATGCTATCGGTAGGCAGCTTCGTTGGACGAAAAATGCCGGAATTTTACAACTTCGTCTAGCTGCCGCCCAGAATTATTAGCCTTTTTTTCGTATATAGTTCCGTTTCAATGTGATATAAGCAGTGATACCGGAACTTTATTAAGACAACTATTATAACCCTAATCTTTGATCAGTATAGGGGGGTACGACCATGAATTTTAATCCCAGGCTTACATTTTTTACTCAGGATCAATTAGAACTGATGAAAGCAAGAGTCTTTGAACTGCTGGATCAGCGCGGGGTCAGAATGGATCACCCGGAGGTGCTCCAACTGCTGGGCAAGGCCGGGGCCATAGTGGATGCCGACACGAACGTAGTCCGGTTTCCAAAGACTTTCCTGGAAGAACAGCTGCGCCAGGTGCCGAATAAAATTACGCTGGCAGGCAGAACCGATAAGAATAAATTGGAGATTCCCTGCCCGGACGGCACCTTTTGCACCCGGACCAATACCGGCGGCCAGTCCTGGATCGAGCTTGAATCCGGCAGGCACCGGCCGGTGACGGCGGCCGATGTCGTTACCTGGGCCCGGCTGGCTGATCGGCTGGAACATATCAATTTTTGTGCCTTTCCCGTTCCCAGCGATGTGCCGGCGCCAACGCTGGATGTGCATGCCTTAAGTCTGATGCTCAAAAATATCGATAAACACGTCTGGGTTCAACCCTATACCCATGAGAGCGTTGAGTATTTGATCGAGCTGGCTAAAGTTGCCGCGGGCGGTGCAGATGCTCTCAAAGCCAATCCCCTGGTAAGCTTCATCACCTGTTCGCTGACCCCGCTGGACTTCAAGGCCATGGATCTGGAAATTATTCTGAAATGTGTGCGGTGCGGGATTCCCCTGCATGCCTGCAGCCTGCCGGGTGCCGGTGCGACCGCACCCGTTACGATGCCGGGTGTTGTCCTGTTATCCGCGGCTGAAATATTAGCTATGGTGGCGGTGGCCCAGGTTGTTCAGCCGGGAACGCCTATCATTGCAACACCTTTGATTTTCTCAACGGATATGATGAGCGGCCGCAGCCTGCAGTCCAGTGTGGAGTCGATGCAGGGGGCCGCCCTGGCGATTCAGTTTATCAAGGCCGCTTTCGGGCTGCCGACCCATACCTACGGCATCGGTTCGGATTCGCCGGTTTTAGACGGCCAGTGTACCAGTGAAGGCGCCTTGCGTTGCATGACGATTGCCCTGTCGGGGGCCGACATACTCGGCGCCGCCGGTCAACTGGAGGTTGCGACGACGATCAGTCCGGTTCAACTGGCCATCGACAATGAAGTGCTGGGCATGGTAAAGCGCATGATTTCAAAAATAGATTTCGATGATGAAACCATGGCCTGGCAGGAATTATTTAATGCCGAACCGGGCAGTCAATTTCTCTCAAATGAGCATACCTTCCGGCACTGCCGGGATGGGCTGATGCCGCTGAATTTTATCCGGCTGACCAGAGATGGCTGGAACGCTAAAGGGGGAATTGACCTGAATGAACGGGTTACCGAATATTGTAAAGATATTATGGCCAAAGCAGAACCCGTGGCCCTGCCGGAAAATATGGTGCGGGAATTGGATGCAATTGTGAATCGGGCTGATTCCAAATTGCAGTAAAGATGGTTTCAGGTTTCGGTGCCGCCGCCGGATGCGGAGTGGCCAGTTTGATCGAAGGAGAAACTATCGAACATCGAACTTCGAGGTATGGTAATCTGTCTCTTTATTTTTTTTGATAGGATCAATAGGATAGGGTACAACTAGGCAAATAGGATCCTGTTAATCCTGTTATCCTGTCTAAACCAATTTAGCTTCATACGAGTTTTAAGAGATTGTAACTTATGCAGATCGAATCGATAGCTGACCTGGCTAAAGGCCATATCCAGGTGTGGATTATCAAAGGTGAATACCAACCCGGCCAGCAGCTCAAAGAAGAGGAAATCGCAACGCGGCTGGATATCAGTCGGCCACCGGTGCGCGAAGCATTTAAAATGCTGGAGGCTGAAGGGCTGGTGATCCGAAAACCCCGCCGGGGTGTGTTTGTCACCGAGATGACTGAAAAAGATGTATGGGAAGCTTATACACTGAAAGCCGCTTTGTATGAAATGGCCATGGAACTGGCCATGAATTCAATTGACAAATCTCAGATCCAGAAGCTTGAAGCCGTTGTCCGGCGGATGGAAGCCTGTGTTGCCGCTGAGCCGGTGGATTTACTGCAATATCAGGAGCATCATCAAAGCTTCCACAATCTAATCATGTTCATTTCCGGTCATGATCGGTTGAAAAAAATATCAGCCAGTATCCACAACCAGGTCAGTCGCTTCAGTTACAAATCTTTACAGAATACTGAGCATCTTAACTCCTCGGTGCGTTACCACCGGCGAATCATAAAAGCAGTGATAGTAAGAGACAAAATATCGGCCTGTCGGCTGATGAAAGAGCATGTCCTCGAAGCGTTGGACGTTTTGCACACCATGCCGGAACTACAGAAAAAAAATCCTGACAAAGAACAGTTTGTCTAGAATGGGTGACAACAAATACATTTAAAAATAAGAAACGGTTTGAACCAGAAATTAAAGCATTGCATTGCAATATCAGCATCGGTTATAGAAATAGATAATAATACAAGGAGAGAATATGACATTATTACCAGAGGTACAAAATCATTACGGAAAATTAAAATTTTACATCAACGGTGAATGGGTGGATTCGAAATCCGATCTGATATATGAGGATGTCAATCCGGCCAGCGGTGAAGTGATAGCCGAATTTCCCTCGGCCACAGACGACGAAATCGAAGCCGCCATCCAGTCAGCCCAGGCTGCCCTCAGTAGTTGGCGTGAAGTTCCACTCAGAGATAAGGCACGCTATTTGTTTGATCTGCGCGAAAAATTCGAAGAGCATTTTGACATGCTGTGCCGCGTACTTGTGCAGGATCACGGACGGACCATCGGTGAAGCCCGGGGTACACTTCGCCGCTGTATTGAAAACATCGAGTCGGCCTGTTCCGCACTGCTGCTGTTGACAAAGGGTGAGTGTGTCACTGATCTGGCCGGCGGCCTTGATCAGTCCCTCTACTGGGAACCGCGGGGGGTATTTTTAATTATTACTCCCAACAACATCCCAATGCATGCCTGGTCTTCCTATGTTCCCTACGCGATTGCCAGCGGGTGTCCGGTGGTGGTCAGCCCCAGCAAAAATGATCCGGTTTGTCTGGACGCGATATTCAAGGTCACCGAAGAGGTTAAAGGCTTTCCGCGGGGACTGGTGAATCTTTTATACGGCGGAAGCAACGTCAATCAGAAAATATTGTCGCATCCAGCCGTCAAGGGGGTTGGCTTTATCGGTTCCACGGCGGTGGGCAGGGAACTCTTCGCCCAGGCCGGGAAACTGGGTAAAGAAGCATCTATTAATGGCAACGGTAAAAATCACGTCGTCATTATGCCGGACTGTAATGTGGATGCGGTGGTCAGCGGGTTATTGCGCGGCTGTTACGGAATGGGCGGCCAGCGCTGTTTGGGATCTGATAATCTTCTTTTTGCCGGCCAGGCCTATGAGGCCGTTAAAGAAAAGCTGATAGCGGCCTCAGCCAACATGAAATTGGGCTACGGGCTCGACGAGGCCACTGAGTTAGGCCCAATGGTGTCTGAACGCGGAAAACAGAAGGTGATTGATTTTATTGAAAAGGGTGTCAGCGAAGGGGCCGTGCTGGCTCTCGATGGGCGCAATGTCACGGTCGCCGGCTGTGAAAATGGTTTTTTTCTGGCCCCCACTGTGTTGGATGGCGTAAACCCTGATATGCAGATCGCCCGCGAAGAAGCCTTTGGACCTGTGGTCAATTTAATGCGCATCCGAGATCTGGATGAGGCGCTGGATTGGATCAATAATAAAGATGACTATGGACATTCAGCCTGCATATTTACGCGTGATGGTTACATCGCGAGAAAATTCAAAAAGGAGGCCGATGTGGGAAACATCGGCATCAATGTCCCGGTGCCCCAGCCGTATGCTTTTTTCCCGCTGGGGTCCAAGAACGAATCGGCGCTTGGAGTTGCTAAATCAAGAATAGATTCCATGAGACTGTTTCTGGATCAAAAGACCATTACTGAAAGATGGGCCTGAATGGAATGACGAATGTCTAATGACTAATGACGAAATAAGGAATCCTATCAATTTTTAATCTACATTATTCCATAATTTTAATGGGAGGAAGCTATGAGCAATGACAGACACCAGGTGCGCAAAATATATACGGTTGTCGAGGAGACGCATGCCAATGGATCGGTACGGCTGGAGACTCCGACCCGCAAGGCAGCGGCAGCGGCCGTGTTTACCAACCCGTTTGCCGGCAAATACCAGGAAGATCTCAGCCAGTTGATTCAATGGAGTGAAGAACTGGGTGAACTGTTGACCCAAAAAGCCGTTGCGGCGCTGGGCATCGAGCCTGATAAAGTCCACAGCTACGGCAAAGGCGCGGTTGTCGGCGCCAAAGGTGAGTTGGAGCACTGTGCGGCGATCATGCACCCGGCCCTGGGCAAACCCATGCGGGCGAATGTGGGCGGCGGCAAGGCTTTGATTCCCTCCGCTAAAAAGGCGGGATATCCGGGAGCAGCGATTGACGTGCCGCTGGGCTATAAGGACGCTGCCTTTGTACGCTCTCATTTTGACGCCATGGAGATCAGGGTGCCGGATGCGCCGCGCGGCGATGAACTGGTTCTGATTGTGGCCGTGACTGACTCCGGCCGGCCGGCTGCCCGCGTGGGCGGATTGAAAGTGGAGGAGGTCAAAGGCGAAGACGGGCTGAGGTAGATACAGAAGACAGAAGTCAGAAGTCAGAATACGGAGAGTGGAATAATTAATTATTTGTAGTTCGTTATTGGTTATTGTTGGCGGGATAGGGGCCAGAGGTCGGAAGACGAAAGTTAGACGGCAGAAAACAGAAGATGGAAAACAGATCAGGGTAGACATAATGGCCATAAAAAATAAACGTTATCATCTTTTATTTACACTCAACGGTGAAGAAAAATCGCTGGATATTGAAGCGGGGATTTCGGCTCTGGAACTGCTGCGGGACAATCTTGATCTCAAGGGCACCAAGGAAGGTTGCGGGATCGGCGAATGCGGCGCCTGTACCATTGTTGTCGACGGCCAGGCAGTGAATGCCTGTTTGATGTTTGCGGCCCAGTTGGACGGTCGCAACGTGATGACCGTCGAAGGCTTAAGCGGGAATGCCGAACTGCATCCGATTCAGCAGTCTTTCTCGGAACAGCAGGCCGTGCAGTGTGGTTTTTGTACCCCCGGTATTTTAATGAGTACCCACGCCTTATTGGAAGAAAAACCGAATCCCAGTCGGGCGGATATTGTCAAAGCTGTCGCCGGGAATCTGTGCCGCTGTACCGGTTATCGAAGCATTATCGCCGGTATAGAAGACGCCGCATGCAGGAGTCGAAAGGAAGTTAAAAAGGATTCGTAATCAGGCTCGGAGTTTCGCCCAACCGGTCGAGAGCCTCTACGGTTTACAATTGAAATGGTGAAATGCTGGAATATTGGAGAGTTGGGACTTGGAATACTGCATTGTTGGGTAAATGGTCCGCTAAAGACGGAACAATAAATTCTAAAATGGATAATATCCTAATGAAAATCCAATAATCCATTATTCCAGGTTCGGGACAGATATTCATAGCTAAACAATAGATTACTATCGTTAACTTATATATTTTTCAAGACGTAGAATTATGTTTAATGTTGACTACATAAGGCCGTACAACCTGCCGGATGCCTTGGCCTTTTTAAGCGAGAATGCACCGGACACAACAATTTTGGCAGGCGGGACCGATGTCATGGTCGACATGCGCTCCGGTGAACTGAATCGCCGGTATTTGATGGATGTGGGCCGATTGACCGAATTGCGGCAGATCGAGATTGATGCGGGGAAATTGACCATCGGGGCCACCGTTACGATCACCGAAATCGGTAACTCCGAATTAATTGAACGGCATGCGCCCACGCTGCGAATAGCTGCCGACAAATTCGCCAGCCGGCAGGTGCGCAACATTGCCACCATTGGCGGAAACGTTGCCCATTGTTCGCCCTGCGGCGATACCATCCCACCGCTGCTGATTCATGATGCCGCGGCAGTCGTAGCCAGTCCCGCCGGTAAGCGAAACGTACCGATTGAGGAAATGGCCACAGGACCGTATCACTGTACGCTGAACCCCAATGAACTGATAACCCATTTTATTCTCAAACCCAAACCCGAAAGAGTTGGTTTTTCTGATTTTCAAAAAATCGGCCGGCGCAAAGAACTGGCCATTGCCAGGATGAGCATGGCTGCAATGGTTGGCCGGGAAAGCGGCCGGTCCATTTCATTTATAAGATTTGCTCTGGGTTCGTGCACACCGACCCCTCATAGATTTAGGGATATCGAAAAATATTTGTTCGGGAAAATTCCCGATGAACGCATGTTGTGGGAGGCTGGTCGGATTTTATCCCAAGAGATGCTGGAAATTACCGGCCGCAGGTCATCGGCCATCTACAAAGAACCGGCGATTCAGGGACTGTTCATGAGGTTGATGCATCCGATAACAAAGTAAGCTTGGAAGCCGGGAGGATGGGAGGCCAGGAAGTTGGAACGTAATGAAACCTATATTGTTTTTGGCCTCCAAGCTTTATAGCCTGTAAGCGTCCAAGCCTTATAGCGTGAGTTTATATGAAATCTGAATATTCAACTATAGGCAAAAGCATTCCCAAAATCGGTGTGAATGAGCGATTGCGCGGTAAACCGATTTTCAGCGGGGATCTTGACTTCGATGATGCATTGGTGCTTAAAGTGCTGCGGAGCCCCAAAGCCCACGCCAGAATTGTTGATATCAACTGCGACCAAGCGTGCAAGATCAAGGGCGTTGTCAGGGTATTTACCGAAGAAGATATTCCCGGCAAGAATCTCATCGGAATCATAAACAAGGATCAACCCTTGCTGGCAACCGATAAGGTGCGGGCAGTCGGTGAACCCATCGCCCTGGTGGCGGCCGAAAGCGAAAGCGTGGCCCAAAGAGCGCTGGATTTCATTGAGGTGACCTATGAAGACCTGCCGGCCGTGTTTACACCCGAAGCAGCACTTAAGCCCGATGCGCCCAAAATTCACGATAAGGGCAATTTGCTGTTTACACGTAAAGTAAAAAAGGGAAATGTTGAGGAGGCTTTCAAAAACTGTGCCCTCAAGGTTGAGAACACATATCGCACGGCTCGGATCGAACACAGCTATCTTGAACCTGATGCCGGTGCCGGATATGTGGATGAGGACGGCACGTTGGTGATTTTTGCCTCGACCCAAAACCCCCACTACGATCACAAAGAAGTAACCGGTCTGCTGGGTTTGGAAGATGACCGGGTTCGTATAGTCCAGGCCGCTACGGGTGGCGGATTTGGCTCCAAGCTGGATATAAATGTCCAGGGCTTTATCGGTCTGGCGATGCTGCACCTGCAACGGTCGGTCAAGATGATTTATTCCAGAGAAGAATCCTTCCTGGCCACTGCCAAACGGCACCCTGTTGAGATGAACTTAAAGACCGCGGTTGACAACCAGGGAAAAATTATCGCCCTGCAGGCCCGGATAACCGCTGATACCGGAGCCTATGGCTCCTATGGAATTGCGGTGGCATCGCGTATTGCCATGCACGCGACCGGCCCTTACGAGGTTGAGAATGTCGATATCGAAAGCCGCTGCGTGTATACCAATACCCCTTTTTGCGGTGCGATGCGCGGATTCGGTACGCCCCAGATCGCTATTGCCCATGAATCACAGATGAATCTGCTGGTGGAAAAACTGGGCATTGATCCACTTGAATTCAGATTGAAGAATGTCTACAAGCGCGGCTCAGAAACCGCCACCGGTCAGAGGCTAACAGACAGCGTGGGAATCACTGAAACGCTGGAAGCCTTGATGCCGCATTACGAATGGGCCAAATCGACCTGGCTCAGTGCCGAAACCAAACCCTGGCAAAAAAGAGGCATTGGCCTGGGCAGCATGTGGTACGGCATCGGCAATACGGGGGTGCGGAATCCCTCGACCGCCAAAATAAAAATCGATCTGGGGGGGAACGTCACCCTTTACACCGGCTGTGCGGATGTCGGGCAGGGCTCGACCACCGTGCTGGCACAGATCGCAGCTGAAACCCTGGGAATTCGACCCCAGGATATCCGGCTATTTGTGGCCGACACCCGCTGTACAACCAATGCCGGCGCCACCTCTGCCAGCCGCCAGACATACATTTCCGGCAATGCTGTTAAAGAAGCAGCAGAAAAGCTTGCCGATGCGCTTCTCAGCGAAGCGGTCAATAAATTGAAGGTTCCTAAATCCGCGCTGATTCTCGAAGGGGGGAGTGTAAAGGAGTCCGGCAATTCCGATAACAACGCGGGATTCGCCTTCCTGGCCCAACGCGCCAACCAAAAAGGCATTCCATTAAAGTGGCAAGGCTATTTTGACCCGGAAACCGTACCGCTGGACCCTGAATCGGGGCAGGGTGTTCCCTACGCAACCTATGCCTACGCCAGCCAACTGGCTCTGTTGACCGTGGATACCCTGACCGGTGAAGTGAGTGTGGATAAAATTTTCGCCTCCCATGATGTCGGTAAAGCCATTCACCCGGAAAACGTCAAAGGGCAGATTTGCGGCGGCGTGGCCATGGGTCTGGGATTTGCGCTGATGGAGGATTTTGTGCCGGGACAAACGCGGTCGATGAAAGATTATTACATTCCAACAGTTGCCGATGTCCCTGAAATTGTGCCCATTATTATAGAATCCGCCGAACCCAGCGGACCCTTCGGTGCTAAAGGTGTCGGGGAACCGGCTTTGATTCCCACGGCTCCGGCAATATTAAACGCTCTGGCGGATGCGCTGGGGCAAAGAATATATGATTTGCCGGCCAATCTGGAAAGGGTGTTGGAAACCAGTATCCGAGCAGGCCAGTTTGGACCTAAAATTTAATATTGAAAATTGAAGATTGAATATCTAGGGAGGTTAATAAATGTCCAGTGTGCTTCTAAAAAATATAGGAACGATTGTCAGTGGTGATATCCATGCTCCGATATTAGAAGGTGATGCCATTTTCGCAGAGGATGGAAAGATAATAAAAGCAGGCCATGAATTAGAGCTAAACGTGTCTGCCGCCGACATGACCATCGACTGCGCCGGGACTACCGTCACTCCCGGATTATTCGATTCACACTGCCATGTTGTATTGGGAGATTACAGTCCCAGGCAAAAACAGATCGGATTTCTTGAAAGTGAAGTGCACGGCGGTGTGACGACCTTTATTTCCGCCGGCGAAGTTCACCTGGCGGGACGGCCCAAAGATCCCGCCGGCACCAAGGCCCTGGCCATCGTGGCCGCGAAGTCTTTTGCCAATTTCAGACCGGGCGGCGGCAAAGTCGTTGGCGGATCGGTGATCCTGGAAAAGGGACTGACCAAAGCCGACTTTGAAGAGATGGCCCGCGAGGGGGTGCGCACCGTTGGTGAAATCGGGCTGGGGGCGATTAAGAATCCGGAAGATGCCGCACCCATGGTCCAATGGGCCCAAGATTGCGGCATGACGGTCATGATGCATACCGGCGGTACGTCCATTCCGGGAAGCAGCACGGTGACGGCTGAGATGGTGGTTCAAACCGCACCCGATATCGTGTCGCACATAAACGGCGGACCGACAGCTGTGGCACTGGATGAAGTTAAACGCCTGGTTATCGAAACTGATTTTGCACTGGAAATGGTGCATTGCGGCAATCCGAAGATAATGGTTCAAGCAGCCGATCTGTGTGCTGAGCACAATGCCCTTGGGCGCATTATCATCGGCAATGACGCCCCATCCGGCACCGGCGTGATTCCCCTGGGAGTTTTAAGAGTTGTCGCGCACCTGGCAAGCCTGTCGGCTATTAAACCCGAAGAGGCACTTTGCATGGCAACCGGCAATACGGCACGGGTCCACAAACTGCCGCGGGGAATCATTGCTGAAGGGCTGGAAGCGGATCTGGTGATTATGGATGCCCCCATGGGATCGATCGGAGACGATACTCTGACCGCTATTAAAGCCGGTGATGTGCCGGCAGTCTCCATGGTTTTAGTGGATGGAGAAATCGTGGTAGCCAAAAGCCGCAATACGCCGCCGCCGGTGAGAAGACCAGAGGTGTTTTAATGGAGTATTGGTGTGATGGAGTATAGGAGTAATGGTAAAGGAATTGATGAAATCCGAAGCATTTTTCCTTTTACCCAACACTCCAGTTCTCCAATACCCCAACACTCCTATGAGTAAATAGTATGATAGATTAATTAGTCTCAACATCATTGGGTCCTAAAAAATGCAGGTAGATAACGATAAATGCATCGGCTGCGGGTTTTGTGTGCCTGATTGTCCGGTGGATGCCGTGAAACTGAAAAAGAAAAAAGCGGTAATCAATGACCACTGGTGCACCCAGTGCGGGGTCTGTCAGCGGGTATGTGAATCCGGGGCCATTGCCGGCGATGACGAAATGCGTCAGGACGCCATCGAATGCGATGCCTGCCCGATTAAATGCCGGATCAATGCCGGTTACATCGGTGCCTGCCATCGTTACCGCAATGATGCCGGCACCCTGGTTCGGACAACCCCTTTGCATGACTTCCAGGACGTAGCGCCGATTGTCGGGTCCGATGCTAAGGAAGTCATTCGAAAACCGGTGGTGACTGCCATCGGGTCCGGTACGACCTATCCGGATTGCAAGCCCGCTCCCCGGATTCTAAATGAAAACCGCCAGGGAATAGATGTCGTGACGGTGGTCACCGAAGTGCCGTTGAGTTACAGCTCCATTATCGTCAAGGTCGACACGGATATCCCCATCGGTAAGGAGGGTGACCGAATTTTTGTCGGCAAGCGCGAAATCGGTATGGTTGAAACCGAGCAATACGGATCGAAAATGCTGCATGTCGGGGGCGTCAACCGCCTGACCGGGCCAAATGGTTTTGTGGTGGCCCGGACGATCACCGATATTGCCAACCGTAAATCGGTCCAATTAAAAATTGAAAATGGTCCTCGTTTGAAAATTCAGGTCGGCCGTCCTCCGATTATTGACAATGAAGCGGCCAGCAAAATGCGCGTGGGGTGCGGCAGTGCCACCATGGGACTGTTTGCCCCCCTGCTGGTTGAGGCGGCAGATGAAGTTATCATCCTGGATTCGCACATCACCGGTCAGATGAGCCGGCACGTGGCCGGCCAATATGCCGGCGCGAAAGCGACCGGTGTCCGACTGAAATTTAGCGAAAGTACGCCGGGACGCTGCTTTGGTGATCACGGCAGCGGTTGGGGCGGAACTTCCATCACCGATCCGATTGACATCATCGACTCCATAGATACAGACATCGCCTGGCAGGGTATGACCATCCTGATTACGGAAACCACTGGTCAAAACGGTACCCTGTTCAAATTGGATGGAAGTGGTAAGCTCCAGAAAATTTCGAAAACTAAAAATGCCCGGGCCGCCCTGGAAGCCATTTCAAACAGTTGTGAAGCTTCCCGTGTATCTGCCATATACACAGCCGGGGCCGGCGGCAGTGCCCGGGCAGGGGTGACTAAATATCCCATTAAACTTACCCGTGCCGTCCATGAGACCAAAGCTCACCTGACGGTTGGCGGGTCACCTGGTTATGTATTGCCCGGAGGGGGGATCACTTTTATGGTGGATGTGGAGCGGGTCAAGGAAGGCTCTTTTTACTGGACTCCGACACCGGCGACGATCTGTCCCCTGGAATACACCATGGAACTCAAGGACTATGAGAAGATGGGCGGACATGTTGAGGCGATGAAGCCCTATAAGGCGAAGAAGCCAAAATAGGGTCAATGGAATGATGAATGACTAATGACGAATGTCGAATGAATGTATTCTGTCTATTTTAATCGAAAACGAAACATCCTAGATTCATAGTACTATAATTAATTGTGGGAGAGGTTTGCTCACCTGAGCTTGTCGAAGGTTTAACCGCGATTTACTCGGTCTGGAATTTACTCAAAAGTTTGTAGTATTCGAATTTATAGATATTGAGATTGTTTCGAATTTCGAGTTCCGTGCTTCGAATTTGTAGTTAACGGAGTAATTACCTGAATGTCCTACGAACATTACATTGGTACTATTGATGATGAATCGGTATTGGCTGAATGCGGTCCGATGCGGTTAGTGATTCGGGCCTGGAATGGGGGGCAACCGGAGATAAAGCTAACCCGCCAGGCCGCTGAAGTATCAATTTCGTACCTGGAGCGTATTGCCCGGTGCCAGTCGCTGCTCAGCAGGCCAATCCCGGAAATTGAGGATTTGCCGGAAGACGAACTGGCCCTTCGAATGATCACCAGCGCTAACGCCATCGGTGACGAGGATCTAACGCCCATGGCCGCGGTTGCTGGCACCATTGCAGATGCGGCTGCGGACTGGCTGGTCGGCCAAAACATGGATCGTGTGATCGTCGACAACGGCGGTGACATCGCTTTAAGACTGAAAGCGGGGGAAACCGCCACCGTTGGGATCCGACCCCGAATAGACAATATGCAGGTTTCCCATGTGCTGCACCTGGATGGCAGCCAATCGACCTGGGGGGTGGCCACCAGCGGCGTCGGGGGAAGGAGTCTAACCAGGGGGATTGCATCGGCAGTGACCGTTGTGGCCGCCACTGCATCCGCGGCGGACGCCGCCGCAACTGCGATTGGGAATGCCTGTTTCGTAGAAGATTGCGGTATCATTCAATTGCCGGCTGAAAGCCTTGACCCCAACACGGATCTCGCTGGGTTATCGGTAACCACGAAGGTCGGTGAACTGTTACCCGAGAAAGTTGCAATGGCCATTAAAAGCGCCCGGCAAAAAGCAGAGCTGCTTTCGCAACGGAATATTATTTTCGGGGCATTTATGGCACTGCAAAATGGATTTGCGATATCCGATGGGCTGAAACCTTATATTTCGCCTGCTATCTAGGGTTGAGGGTAGCACTATTTACATCGAAGCTGGTTTATACCGAAATTTGGTCCTTAACAGGCGGGGATAAACCCCGCCACTACAAACGAAGTTTCACCGTACAGGTAGGGGTGGGGTTTATCCCCACCCGAGAATTGGCCAGCACGGGCGCTGATTGAAATCGGTAAAACGTTCAGTTTAGACTTATTATAATCATGTTGGCAAATCGATAACCATATACTTTGAAAGGAGAAGGAGAAATGAAAACCACCAAATTAGTACTGACTGCGCTAATGATTGTTTCCATGTTGATGACGGGAGTGGTTTCCAGCGCGCTGGCCGCAGATACAATCAAAGTTGGTGAAATCCAGACTTATAGCAAATTGACCAACTTTACTTTTCCCTATCGAAATGGTTGGCAGTTGGCCTTGGAGGAAATCAACGATGCCGGTGGTGTGATGGGCAAAAAGATTGAAGTTATTTCCCGCGATGATGCCGGTAAACCAGGGACAGCCGTTACGGTGGCCGAAGAACTGGTTAGAAAAGATAAGGTTGCCTTGCTGATGGGCACTTTTTTTTCTCATGTGGGGCTGGCTGTGACGGATTTTGCCAAGCGCAATAAAGTGCTGTTCGTTGCCGCCGAGCCGCTGTCGGATGCGGTCGTGTGGGCCAAGGGAAATCGCTATACCTTCCGGCTGCGGCCTTCAACCTATATGCAGGCCGCCATGCTGGCCGAGGGGGCCGCTAAAAATCCCGCCAAACGCTGGGCAACCATTGCACCAAACTATGCTTACGGCAAAGATGCCGTTAAGTCATTTAAAAAAGTGCTAAAAGCCAAACGACCGGATGTCGAATTTGTCGCCGAACAATGGCCGGCACTGTTTAAAATCAATGCCGGTGCCGAAGTCCAGGCCCTGGCGGCGGCAAAACCTGAAGCAATTTACAATGTAACATTCGGCGGCGACCTGGCCAAATTCGTCCGGGAGGGCAAATTGAGGGGATTTTTTAAAGATGTATTTGTCGTCAGTTTATTGACCGGTGAACCTGAATACCTCGATCCGCTCAAGGGTGAAGCGCCGGAAGGATGGCTGGTGACCGGCTATCCTTGGAAAGATATTAAAAATTCGGTCCATGTAAAGTTCGTTGCCGCGTATCAAAAAAAATTCAACGATTATCCGCGCACGGGGTCGGTCGTCGGCTATAATACCATGATGAGTGTCTACCACATGTTGAAAAAGGCCGGGTCCACCGATACTGAAACCATGGTGAACGCGATGGAAGGGCTCACCTTTGATTCGATTGTAGGTCCGGTTACCTATCGTAAAATCGATCACCAGTCCACCATGGGGGCTTACGTGGGAGTTACCGGCCTCAAAGACGGCCAAGGCGTCATGGTCGACTGGCAGTATGCGGACGGAAAAAATTATCTGCCTTCCGATGCAGAGGTTATGAAATTACGGCCGCAGAAGTAAAACGCTACTGTTGTGATTGAAAGGCAGTCGACCAATAAATTATAAAAATAAAGGCATTGCAGAAAATTCGCGAATGGGAGTAATGGAGTAGTGGAGTAATGGAGCGGGGTGATTAATATTTGCCAAATCGGCATTTACAAATTCATCCCGTTTCTATTCCTGTGACATCACGAGTTAAAATTTGAGATTTTGGATTGCGGATTTCTGATTTGTGGAATCGCCATGCTCTATCAATTGCACAAATAATCAATTTTAACCACTCCACTACTCCAATTAACAAGTGATCTAACGTAATATATAAAGAGCTATCCTTTCGTAGGCTCAATTAACAACACAGGGTACCGTTTTGGGCTTTTATATCGTACAGTTTTTAACCGGTTTGTCGGATGCATCCGGCCTATTTCTAGTGGCTTGCGGTTTATCTCTTATCTTTGGCGTTTCCCGTATCGTCAATCTGGCCCATGGTTCGTTTTATATGGTGGGTGCATATTTGGCCTATTATTTGATAGCATATCTTCCACGAGGCATCTTCTCGTTTTGGACCGGTATTGTGGTGGCTGCACTGGCCGTCGGGCTGATCGGCGTGATCGTGGAAGTGGTGCTGCTAAGGCGGTTGTATCACGCGCCCCATCTGTTCATTCTTTTTGCCACCTTCGGTGTCGTATTGATGATTCAGGACTTGTCCCGCTGGCTTTTCGGCGCCGAAGATATTCTGGGCCCCCTGGCACCGGGACTGGACGGTAGCATCAATATCATGGGCACTTTGCTTCCCGAATATGATATCGCCCTCATCCTGATTGCACCGCTGATACTCGGCGGGCTCTGGCTGCTGCTAAATCGAACCCGCTGGGGAATTTTAGTCCGGGCAGCCACCGAAGATCGGGAGATGTCGGATGCGTTGGGCGTTAATCAAACCCGGCTGTTTACCAGCGTTTTTTTCCTGGGCTCTTTTCTGGCCGGATTGGGAGGCGCGATTCAACTGCCGAAAGGCGGGGCCGACCTTCTGATGGATTTAAATCTCATTGCGGCTGCCTTTGTGGTGGTGGTGGTCGGTGGGATGGGCAGTATTCCGGGCGCCTATTTAGCCGCGGTTATCATAGGAGAACTGAGTTCATTTGGAATATTGATTTTCCCGGAAAGTACGCTGGTGTTAATGTTTTTAGTGATGGCGGTGGTGTTGGTGATTCGACCCCATGGCCTGCTGGGTAAAGCTGAAGCGACCGAGCAGGGCTCGACAGAGCTTGCCGGAACCCTGCTTCAACCGGCATCAAAACGGTTACGGTTGCTGGGTCTGGCCCTGCTAATCCTGATTTTATTATTGCCCTTGTTTGTTGACTCCTTTCAACTGGTGTTGATGACTGAAATTGCCATTTTTGCCCTGGCGAGCATGAGCCTTTTTTTCATCGTCAGCCCCGGCGGCATGACCTCCTTCGACCACGCGGCATTTTTCGGAGGTGGCGCTTATGTGGCGGCCCTGCTGGTGCACTACATGCAAACTCCTATGGAATTGGCCTTGTTTTTAGCACCGTTGATCGTTGGCCTTCTGGCTGTTATTATCGGCTGGTTTTGCGTGCGCTTATCGGGCGTATATCTTGCTATGCTTACTTTGGCTTTTGCCCAGATTCTCTGGTCGATTGTATTCCAATGGGGGGAATTCACCGGCGGTGACGATGGTATTTTAAGTATCTGGCCGTCTCCGTGGGCCGACAGCAAAGTCGTTTTTTACTACCTGACCATGATTATTTGTATCGGTGGAATCCTGGTGTTGCGCTATTTCATTTTTACGCCTTTTGGCTACACCATGCGGGCTTGTCGAGACTCCACGCTCAGAGTGGATTCCATCGGTATCAATTTGCGTCTGCATCAGTGGCTGGCTTTTGTGATCTCAGGCATTTTTACCGGACTTGCCGGCGGGATTTACGTGTTTTCCAAAGGCAGCGTATTTCCTGATGAAGTGGCCATTCCGCGTTCCTTTGATCTTTTATACATGGTGCTGCTCGGCGGAATTGAAACCATATTTGGACCCATTGCCGGCTCAGCGGCCTTCACCTGGCTGCATGATGAGATATCGCGTGTTAATTTCTGGCAGCTTATTTTAGGTATGATATTTATTGTACTGGTGGTGGCGTTTCCCCAGGGGATTGCTGGTTCGATCCACAACCGTTTTGGCAAGTATTTCGCGGACGCTCAGGAATGACTAATGACTATTGACTAATGAAAATTTTATGAATGCTGTCCTTCTTCGTTTATCGGGCATTAATATAGTTTATAAATCGACGGAGCAAAGCGACATCCATAAATCTTCAATCTTAGATTTTCAATCTTCAATTCCAGCCTGTCTGGATGAGGAAAAATAATTCATGGCAAATGTACTTGAAGTTCACGAACTTGCCAAATCGTTTGGCGGAGTTCAAGCAATCAAAAATCTAAGCTTTACGCTGGCTGAAGGTCAATTGCTGGCGATGATTGGACCCAACGGAGCCGGAAAGTCAACCTCCTTCAACCTGATAAACGGCCAGTTGCGTCCGGATCATGGCAGCGTGGTCATTATGGGCAAAAAGATCAATGGATACCAGCCGCGACAGGTCTGGAAACTGGGCGTGGGACGTACATTTCAGATTACATCCACTTTTGCCTCAATGACGGTTCTTGAAAATATAAAGATGGCGATCCTGTCTTACCACCAGCACACCAAATCCCTTTTTAGCCGGGTTTGCAAACTATACAACGAAGAATCCATGGAACTGCTCAAGCTGGTAGGAATAGAAAATCAACACGCCCGGTCCTGCGGCGTGCTGGCTTACGGGGATTTAAAACGGGTCGAACTGGCTGTAGCTCTGGCCAATAAACCGCAACTACTGCTGATGGATGAACCGACTGCCGGTATGGGGCCTGCGGAACGCCAGTCTTTGATGGAATTGGCTTCCGATATCGTGCGGACCCGCAATATCGGCGTCTTGTTTACTGAGCATGACATGGATGTTGTTTTCACCCATGCCGATCGGATCATCGTGCTCAACCGGGGTGAACTGGTCGCGGAAGGCTCGCCGACGGAAGTGCGGGCCAATAATAAGGTCCAGGAAATATATCTGGGAACCCAACAGCAAGAAGATAAAGAAGATCAGAAGATAAAAGGCTGAGAAGATGAAAGGATAAGAAATTGAGAAGGTTAAGGTGGGAGGGCCAGCAAATAAATTTTGTCAATTCAGGTTGCTTAGTTAAATTCAAAATTAAAGGCAAACGATGATCCAGTCTTTCTCTTCTGTTTTTTCTCAACTTTTTAACCTCTCAACTTCCCAGCTTCTTGAAGGAAAGGCGAGACTATATAATTTATGGATAACCGGCAAAATAGTATACTGCTTCAAGTCAGCGAATTAAACACTTTCTACGGCAAAGCTCAAATTCTGTTTGATTTAAAACTTGAAATGAGCAGAGGTGAGGTGGTCGTGCTGCTCGGCCGCAATGGCGCCGGTAAGACGACGACGTTTAAAAGTATTATCGGAATTGTACCGCCGAAAAGCGGCAAAATTTCATACAAAGGCGAGTCTATCGAAAAACTACCTCCCTTCAAGACCTGTGCCCTGGGACTTGGCTATGTGCCGGAAGATCGGCGGATTTTCAGCGGGTTGACGATTCTGGAAAACCTGGAGGTTGGCAAACAGCCCGCCAGACAAGGGACTGAAGCATGGACTCCGGAACGCTTGTTCGAGCTGTTTCCGAATCTTGCCGAACGTCGGAATCAATCGGGGGGAACGCTCAGCGGTGGTGAACAGCAGATGCTGACCATTGCCCGCACCCTGATGGGCAACCCTGAAATGATCATTCTGGACGAACCCTCCGAAGGGCTTGCTCCTGTCATCATTGATCAACTCGCCATTACCATTCAAAAATTAAAAGATGAAGGCGTCAGTATCCTGTTAGCCGAACAGAATTTAAACTTTGCCAGGTTCATATGTGACCGGGCCTATCTCATCTACCAGGGCAGTGTGTGCCACGAAAGTACGCTTGATGAACTTTCAGAGGAGGCCTACGAGAAGTATTGTGCATTGTAGCACCCTGATTGAGTTAAAACCCATTCGGAGTTTAAATTCCTGCAATCAACTACTGCGAAATGGATGGCCATTTCAGATATAAAACCCGGTTTGATTAAATAATGCAAGATATACTCCCGCCGTTATTATATAAATGGCGTTAGATACGGTATCGTTAGCACGAATGACCATGGCAATAAAAAGTAAAAATAAAGATGAGAATCTATTTAAAGCTGTACTGATTACCCTTATTATTTTATTTCTTCACCTTGCAATCATTTTCGGCTTAGTGCTAATGGTCATTTTATTTCGAGGTATCACCCAACCTTTTTGGTGGGTTTTTCTGGTAGCAACCGGTTTTTTCATAGGGACGGCTTATATTATAATTCGACGCATAAAATCCCAGGGAAAAAAAATGTTCCATGACATTGAAAAATCCTCCCCGTATCCGGGCAGTGGGGTCGAAGTCAGCTTTCTAAAGGGACTGGTGTCTCTTAAATTCGGTCAACCCGCCGGCTTGAAATCGATTGAAAACCAACCCCCAGGGGGTAAATTACAACTGGAAGATCCTGAAACCGTCCGTATCCGTGAACTGACCGAACTTGTCCGGATGTATGAAAAAAAACTGATTACCGTCGAAGAGTATAACAGATTAAAAAACCAGATAATGAAAATATGATCTTATCTGAATAGCCCTGATTGTTGAACTACCGGTATGCCGTTGCCACCATTCTGGGAGGTGACACCAGTCGGTTTGAAATTTTACTTTGGAGCAGTCATTCCGGGGCCAAAGAGCATGATAGACGCTTAACAAGGTGTTGCTCCTGAAGATTTTTCTAAGCCGTGACTAATTCAAGCCGTGGGTTCGGTGAGTATTGCCGGCCGACTTTGGCACAGGGTTTTCCTTCGCGCATGACAATATCGGCGGTGAAGGCGTTAACACCGCGCATCAGGTAGCTTCCGACGCCATAGGCGTCTACGGGGACCTGGCGCTTTTCGAATTCGGCAATGCGATCCGGATTGAAACCGCCTGATACAATAATTCTGACGTGGTTAAAGCCGTGTTTGTCCAATTCCCGGCGCGCCATCTCCACCAGCCTCGGGGTAACCCCGGTCGGTTTAAAGTTTTGCATGGCGGGCAGAATAGATTTGTCGACCAACGTGTTGGACGTGTCCAGTCGTACGCCCCAGAGTCTTTCTCCCAGGGCTTCACAGCATTTTAAAGAGGTGCCGACACAGTCATTGTCGAAATCCACCAGTGCCACCAGATTCACATCCGGATAGGTCGCGCCAAAAAGGGTTATGGCTCTGACCGTGTCGCCGCCCACTGCGGCAATCAATGCGTGCGGGACGGTGCCGGAAGCCTTGGCGCCCCACCACTGGGCCTGGGCATCGGTCGATACGCCGGCGGCTCCACCGATGTGAGCCGCATACCCGTCGCCGCCCTGGACAGCCCAATGATCGAAGCGGGCCGGAAAATAAAGCACGGTCTTGCCGTTGGCCGCATCCACCACACCTCGGACGTTGCTGGCAATTTTGGTGCGGCGGGCCAAAATCCCCAGATAGACGGTTTCCAGGTGGGCAAAAAGGCTTGCGTCACCGGAAATATGCATTACCGTTTCCCAGGGCGCGATACGGGTGCCGTCACATAGAGCTTCAACTTTGAGATCTTCGAAGCCGCTTTCCCACAGGTCATCCAGTCGACTGGAAACTTCCATTTTCTGTTCGATGGCTGCAACATATGCTTTGTGGTTGCCGATAAATTTCCGGCGGGCTTTACTTTTGAGATCTATCAATTGATCGAACAATTTGTAAGCTTTTGTATAGTCCGTATACTGACCGGCTGCCAGTTTGAGCACCGCCACGGCCTCATCAATGCCGCACAGCACGGCCTCTTTTTTTTGAAACACCTGCATAGTGACATCCGGGTGAAGATTGTGATGCTCGAGGGTGACCTTCTCGCGCCAGAAATAAATATCGCTGAGGTAGCCGCGGCGCAGCTCCTGAACCGGTAAATCAAATATATGGGCATCCAAATGAATGGGCATATTGATTATCCTATTTTAGAATATACACAGGTTCTTTTAACTTTTTTTGCAACACACACTATAAACTAATTAAATTCCAAATCTCAAGCACCAAATTACAAATAAATTCCAAATCTCAATGCTCAATGACCGAAACAAATTCTGCTAATCCAGTGCCCTTTCTCCCAGGTTGCCGTAGCGATGGTAATTGTGGCAGATACTTTGCTGTTGATAGTATTGCACCAGTTCAAGTCTGCCCTCCATCATTATCGGCGCTCGTGAAATGTAGAACCCGGTGTCAGCCGCCGCTTGAAATACGGCCGGGGCAACTCTGTCCGGCGCGGCATATCGAATACGGTCCACCTTGGAGATGCTTTTGAGCAGTCGGTCGTCCGGTTCATTGAACACCGGACTGTCACCAACCAGGCGTTGGCCTTCTTTTCCCTGTAGAAAACGGGCGGCGGGGTTATTTATTTCTACGGGTATGCTGACCCAAAGCTTGCAGCCGGTAATTTTAACTGCGGCAATGCGGGCCAGGGTCTCGAACAAACTGTCATTTTCGTGCAGGCGCACCACCACCGTTCCGATCGGAAGATATCGTAAAATATTATCCTGGCCTCGCAGGTGAAAATAGTCTATCTCACGCGAGAATTCCTGTTCATGGTGGAAGAGGTAGCTTTTAATGGCGCGGATACTTTTTTGCATATCCGGCTCGATTTCGCCAAATTCGCCCCAGTCCAATTTACGCTGCCATTGCTGAGCCAGATTCAATAATGGATGAGATCGTTGAACGGGAGCCACCGCCGGCAGGCCCTTTTCCCGATACTCCATAAACTGAGCCACATACTTGGGGCTGCCGGCCTTGATGCCTGCACCCAAAGCTGATTTGCCCATACCGCCAAAGGGTTGGCGCAACGTGACGGCACCGGTGGTTCCCCGGTTAATGTACAGATTGCCGGCTTTAATCCGTTGGGACCAGTAGTCCTGCTCACGCCGGTCGAGAGTTTCGATACCGGAGGTCAATCCATAACCGGTATGATTGACCATATCTACAGCCTGTTTGAGGTTTTTGGCCGGCATAACTCCCAGCAGCGGGCCGAAAAATTCCGTCATGTGGGTGGTGCTGCCGGGTTTAACACCCCACTTGATCCCGGGGGTCCACATATTAGGATTTCCGGCCACATTCTCCGGTTTCAAAGCCCATGTTTCATCGCTTGCCAGTTCCGTCAACGATTTAGCCAGGTCATCACGCGGGGGATGGATCAATGGCCCCATTTGATTTGAAAAATCCCAGGTCGACCCGGTGGCGAAGCTGCGGGCGGCATCCACCAGTTGGCGTTTGAAATCCGAATCCTGGTAGACCTCGCGCTCCAGAATCAGCAGGGAAGTTGCCGAGCACTTTTGGCCGCAATTGCCAAAGGCCGAATAAATCACGTCACTGATGGCCTGGTCCCGGTCGGCCATATCCGTGACGATGATGGCATTTTTCCCTCCTGTTTCAGCGGCCAGGAAGATATCCGGTCTTTGTTTTAAAATAGCCAGTCCGGTATCGGTGCCGCCGGTCAAAATAATGAAATCAACTCCCGGATGATTCGTCAATTTGGCAGCGGTGGTGGATCCGGGACAGGGCACAAATTGTAACACTGATCGGGGTATTCCGGCTCGCCAGAAGCATTGGCACACCTCCCATGCCACGAGAACTGCTTCGGAAGCGGGCTTAAAAATGACGGTATTGCCGGCGCTCAGGGACGCTGCAATTCCACCGCAGGGGATGGCTATCGGAAAATTCCAGGGTGCGATCACCACACCGACTCCCTTGCCGCGACATTGAAGATGATCGATGTCGAAAAATGCCCCAGCGGAATATGGATAGTACTCGGCAAAATCCACCGCCTCGGAAACCTCGACATCGGCTTCGGTGAATACTTTACCGGTGTTGGCGGCCGCCGCGCCGATCAGATCACCGCGCGCTTGGCGGAGTTCCAGGGCGACCTTAGAGAGAATCCGGTGACGCTGTTTGTGGGTTTTGCGGCGCCAGCCATCAGGGTCTTTCCTGGCGGTTGTGACTGCCTTCTCGATGTCCCGGGCATTTGCCATGGCAAATCGGGCAACGACTACTTTCTGATTATTGCGGGACGGGTCAATAATTTCGCGAATTCGGCGGCCATTATATATTTCCTGACCGTCCACCATCAGGGGGACCTTTAGAGGCGTGTCTCCAGGCTGCTTTTTCCATTTTTTTCGAATTTCTTCCGCCCATTTCCGATTGGGTGCCAACGACCAGTCTGTATTCGGTTCATTTTTAAACTGGGCCTCGAAATATGTGCCGGATTTCTCCGGAAACTTTTCAACAAGTCGATTCTGGTTGCGATGCGGTAATCCGGCGGATTGCCTTTTTTGCTTAATGGAAGATTTAAAGTGGTGCGTTAAAAATTGCCATGACCTTTTATTGGTTTGCAGCCGGTTTAAATGCTGCAGAAAATTCTTGGGGCCCGTGTTTTCATCCAGCCTTCTTATCAGGTAGGCAATCGCGTGAATGAATTGCTTTTCGGCGGCGACCGGAGCATATACGACTATCTCCTGACCTGTTTCCTGTATGGTACGGCGCACGTGATTGGCCATACCTTCGATCATCTCGAAGGTAAAGTAGTCGGTGACCTTGTTTTGCCGGGCGAGCAGATAAGCATAGGCGATGTCGAACAGATTGTGCGAAGCAATTCCCAGGCGCACGGCTTTAATGTTTTCAGGCTGCATACCGAAACCGACCATGCGTTTCCAGTTGGCATCCGTTTCAATTTTGCTGTCAAAAGGCGCCAGGGGCCAATCAAAGAGTGCCGATTCAATCAGCTCCATCTCCATGTTGGCACCCTTGACGATTCGGATTTTAACGGGGCTGCCTCCGTTGTTGATCCGCTGGCGTGCCCAGCCGGTAATTTTCTGAAGAATATGGTAGGAATCCGGCAGGTAGGCTTGCAGGGCCATGCCGGCTGAAAAGTTTTTAAATTCCACCCGATCCAGGGTTTGCATGAAGGTTATAGCCGTGATCGCCAGGTCACGATAGGCCTCCATGTCCAGATGCACAAATTTTTGAACCCGGGCTCCATCCGGCCGCACAAATTCAGCCGCAGCTGCAGCACGATATAGTGTCGCAAGACGTTCAGCCAGGATGTTGACGGTTTGATCAAAAGCCAATGGTTGAATTTGTGAAAAGATGGTTGAGATTTTGATTGATATGTGTTCGACGGCAGGGTTTTTTATATCATTCAAATACATTTTTAGGCGGGAAGCGGCATCTTCTTCTCCCAGCACCTCTTCCCCGATATGGTTAATATTGGTTTTCAGGCCCTGGTCCTTGCGCTTTTGCAGGAACGTCTCCAGCGCCTGCCCTTCACCTGGTATGATCAAGTGCCCGCTGTCCCGGCGCATCTTTTTGATGATCCAGGGAACGGTGATCCAGGGGATAAAACGCCCGGCATGAATGAAAAAAAACAGCAGAGATTTTTCAACAGGCGAAAAAAAAGTAGGGATTCCGAAAGTGGTGAGCAGAAAATGAATCTGGTCAGCCACGCGCCGACTATCGGCCGATCGAAAACACTGGTCGATTAATGCGGTTAGAATGACTTTATCTCTGGGATTGGTAAACAGGCCTGCCAGCTTATTATGACGGGCTTTTTCCTGGGGGGTCTGCAGCTCATTGGCTCGATTTTGCCATTTCGTGGCCAGCCGGATAGATTCAGCAACGAGGTTGTCGGTATCTTTCATGGCGTTTACATTCATACGACTGAGTTTGCAAGGATGTTTAATAATTTTTCAAGGTAAAGGGGATCAGTAGATGACATCGAAGACAAACTTTACTTCACCCGCTTCGGGAACTACTACATTGGCAAACCAGGTTCGCCGCCCCCTTTTACGGCGAACAATTACTCCTTTGCCTTCCGTTTTCTAAATTCATATTTCTTTCTTTTCAATTTCCTCCCAGCAGGACCACTGACAATCTACCGGTTTTAGATCCATTAGTTTGGAATTATTGCAGCTAATGCTGTTTGCAGTTAATTTACCCTCTTTTTTGCGCCATTCGACCAACAGCTCTGCCTCTACCTTGTCTTCCGGGCATGTAATATTACATTTTTCCCATTTTGATTCTTGTTGCATATGTTGTTCCTTCCAAAGAATATTTATTAATCGATTAACCCAATTATAGGATGTTGCTATATTAAATCAAAGGCGAATCATTGGCTAATTGAGGGAGCCCCGCCGCTAAAAGTAAATCTTGCAAGTTCGATATCTGATCCTTATCCTGATAGGTCTCCTGATGGAAAAACTCTGAAGCTGTAAGTGTGGGGTGAATCAGCAAGGCCTTGGCGACGGCTTCACTGGCACCTGCATGGTCATGCAGTGACATCCGGGATGCGGCCTCATAACAGCGTGATCGGAAGGTTTGAAACGGCATTGCCCCCAGGGCAGATAGAGATTCTTCAAAACGTTGCAGCGCAAACAGTGCTACTCCCCGTTCTTCGATACACCAAACCGGCAAATACGGGTCCTGAGTTGTCGCGGATTCGATCAACTCCAGAGCCCGTGCCGGCTCACCTTTGAAGGTGTAGAAAGCTGCTGAACGGGCTTTGATGAAAGCATCACTGGGATTTAGCTCCATCGCCCTGACGTGATGATATTCAGCCGCTCCAAAATCACCGGATAGCATCTGACAGGCTCCCATGATGCGGTGGGCTTCGGCATCGTTTTCGTCAAGTTCGATGGCTTTTTGAATGAATTTCATGCCCTCGGCTTGATCGAATCCGGGTAACCCGGAGGCGGCGCATACATGCCAGGCGTATGCAAGGCCGTAGTTGGGGTCTGCGGCAATCGAACGCTCGTACCACTTGACGGCTTTTCGCAAGTTATCGCTGGTGACACCCCCTAGCCGGTGGTATTCTAGGCCCCGCAGCAAATAATCGTAAGCCGTTCGGTCTTCAGGCCGTTTCCGGCGGGCTTCCGCCATATCCGCTGCTTCCACCCGGCCGACAATTGTCCCGACTATACGTCTGACAAGTTGGTCCAATATTTCAAAAAGATCATCAAAGTGGCGATCAAAGCGCTCAGCCCAAAGGTGCTTGCCACTTTGAACATTGATGAGGCGTACCGAGATCCGCACCTGATTCCCCAGGCGTCGAACCTGTCCTTCGAGAATGTGTTTAACGCCCAACTCCCGGCCGATCTGACTGGGATCGATACCTTGTGTCTCATAGGCAAAACTTGCGCTGCGCGAGCTGACAAACAATTTCTTGAAACGCGCCAATTCCACAATGATGTCTTCGGTGAGCCCATCAGCGAAGTATTGCTGGTCTTCATCGCCACCGGTGACTTCAAATGGCAAAACGGCAATCGATGCTGCGCGAATTCCTTCTGTAGTCACGTGTTTTTTTGATGGTTTATTGAGGAACCGATAGGTCGACATCCCGCCAACAACCTTGTAAAGGCGAATCTTCTCAGAAATGTTCTTCAGCGAGTGCAGGCCTAAATCCTCAAACCTATAGGAAGACTGGCGCTTTACCTGATCGAATAGCGATTGGCTGACAAATACGCTATCAGACTCTGCTGCCGCCTGGATGCGAGCAGCAATATTGACACCATCGCCATAGATTCTACCTTCATCTTCAACCACATCGCCAACATGGACTCCAATGCGAAAATACATCTTCCGATCATCCGGCAACTCGGCATTTCTTTTCGCAAGCTCCCGTTGAATTTCCACGGCGCCCGTCACGGCTTGCACCGCACTGGCGACTTCTGCCAGAAGGTTGTCGCCCGGAGCATCCACTACTCGACCTCGATGCTGCTGAATAAGAGATGTCATAGCTGACCGGTAATTATTCAAAGTTCGAATTGTCGACTCCTCATCGTCACCCATGAGCCGACTGTAGCCTACAACATCGGCACTGAGGATGGCGGCGAGTTTGCGATTCAAAGTTTCTTCTGTCATGGAGATTTCCCGTATTATCAGGTTGTAAAAGGAACAGAAAAATAACGATCTATTTATAAATAAGCATAGATGATTTGGAGGTCAACGTTAACAAAGGGTGGGGCTAATAGGTGAAATACGATTACGATGGAAGCGGTTTGTAATATTGGAAAATCAGCGCAGAAAACTAAGTATCACGAATGTTCCGATATTTGAGTATTCCAATCCAGGTAAAATTACAGATATCACAATCGGTGGGACGCAAGGAAGGTAAATTTTAATTAAGGCAAAATCTTCACGAAACAACAAATAATTTCAAACCGTGATCCACAATCGATTCATTCTCCAAGGTAGGCTTTTTTGACCTGTTCGTTTTCCAGCAGGGCGGAGGCATTATCGGTCAAAATGACGCGTCCGGTTTCCATGACATAGCCTGTGCCGGAAATGGTCAACGCCATATGGGCGTTTTGTTCGACCAGGAAAATGGTGACCCCGCTTTTGTTGATTTCAAGGATTGTATCGAAAATTTTTTCCACCAGTTTCGGGGCCAATCCCAAAGAGGGTTCATCCAGCAGCAATAATTCGGGACGCGACATCAACGCCCTTCCAATGGCCAGCATTTGTTGTTCACCGCCGCTCAATGTTCCGCCCAACTGCCCCATGCGATCTTTCAACACCGGAAACAGGCTGAATACCCACTCCAGATCCTGCTTTACTTCAGCCTTATCTTTGCGCAGAAAAGCTCCCATTTCCAGATTTTCGTGAGTCGACATACGGGGAAAAATCTGGCGTCCCTCCGGTGATTGCGACACCCCAAGTGCCGCCACTTTTTCGGGGCGCAGATTATGGATGGGTTGACCCTTGAATCGAATTTCTCCTTGCGAAGCCTGCTGGACACCGAAAATGGTCATCAGAGTGGTCGACTTGCCGGCGCCGTTGGCACCGATTAGGCATGCAATTTCACCCTGCGGTATTGAACAGGAGACCCCCTTCAAGGCGTGGATGTTGCCATAATATGTATGAACTTCAGAAAGCTCCAGTATTGATTGGGTGGTCGTCATTGGATCAATCCTTGGGTTTTATAGCTTCGCCTTCATGCAGCTCTCGCCGCCGGCGCGATGCCGGAATAAGTCCTTCGGGTTTAATGATCATCATCGTGGTCATAATCCCACCGAATGCCAGCATGCGATAATTCTCCAGACCCCGGAAAACTTCCGGGGCTGCGATCAGGACAAAGGCTGCTATAACAATGCCCGGGATGCTGCCGACTCCGCCGAGCACAACAATACACAGCACGATACAAGATTCCATGAACAGAAAGAAGTTGGGGTTGGTGTAGCTCAATTTGGCTGCGAAAAAGGCCCCGGCCACCGAGGCAAAGGCGGCCCCTAAAGCATAGGCCAGCAATTTAATCCAGGTTGTCGGAACCCCTGACAATTCTGCCGCCACCTCATCTTCACGAATAGCGATCCAGGCGCGGCCGATACGCGAGTTGTCAAGGCGTCTGACCCCGATAATCGTCAAGATGGCAATGATCAGAATACAATAGTAAAGCGCCGGCAGGGATTTCAAATAATAGCTGGCCCAGGCGAATCCATCTTCGGCAAAGCTGGGGTAATACAAGGCCGGTCGTTTCATACCGAAAAGGCCGTTGGGTCCGGCCGTGAGTGAATCCCAGTTGTTGAGCACCAGGCGTACAATTTCACCAAAGCCCAGGGTGACAATTGCCAGATAGTCACCGCGCATCTTCAGCGTCGGATAGCCGATGATGCAGCCCGCGATCATGCCCAGGACAATCCCGAGGGGCAATGCCGCCCAGAAGGAAATCCCAAAGGTGAGATTGAGCAGTGAATACGTATAGGCTCCAACGGCGTAAAACGCGATATAACCCAGATCCAGCAGCCCGCACAGACCGACCACAATATTCAACCCCAATCCCAGGCAAACATAGATGAGGCAGGTAATACCGACGTCGATCATATATCTGTCGGCGAACATCGGGAAAAGTGCGGCCAGCACAATCAGCCCGCCCAGTGTGTAAATTTTTGGATAACGATTGATTTGTTCTCCGACACGCTCAGTCAGCGGTGTTTTATACTCGGCGACTTGTTCTTTTTTCCGGCTGCGGATTGTTTTTACGATCAGGTTAAAAGCCAGAATGGCCATAAAAACTCCCAGCGTTTTGAAAGCCCGGCCCGGATCGAAGGTCGTACTTTTAAACCCGAGCATCGGAATGAGCAGGATAGCCAGGAAGAAGCCATAGACAACGAGTTTTTTGAGCTCTTGTTGAATCATCAGACGCGAACCTCCGTGGACCCTTCGCCCAAAAGACCGGCTGGTTTGAGGTAGAGAACCAGGATCAAGACCGTAAAGGTCGTCACATCCTTCCAGGCACTGGGTAGAAAAGCGGCCCACATGACTTCAATTGTGCCGATAGTCAGGCCGCCGATCATCGCGCCCGGTATAGAACCGATACCGCCTAAAATGGCCGCAGCAAAGGCTTTGATCATGAATATAAATCCCATGTCGAACCGAACCGCGCCGTAGTGGAGTCCGACCATCACACCGGCGGCAGCCCCCAGGGCCGGGCCGATCATGAAGGTAATGCGGATGGTTTGATCGATGTCGATGCCCAGGATACGGGCCATGGTTTTGTTCTGGGCGGTGGCCCGCATGGCCTTGCCCAGCCGAGTGCGGTGGACGAATAATTGCAATCCAACCATCAGGGCAAAAGCCAAAATGATGATGAATATCTGACCGTTGCTGATGCGGGCACCCATAAACTCAATGCCTTCTACACCGAATACCTGGGGATAGGGCCGATCGGAGACACCCTGGCTGAGCATCATGCCGTTGGATAAGAATATCGACATGCCCAGAGCGCTCAGGAGAGCCGACAGGCGCGAAGACGTTCGCAGAGGCTTGTAGGCTACATGCTCGACCGCGACCCCCAGAACTGCCACGTATGCCATGGCCATGCTGAAAACAATAATCATGGTGAGGATAAAATGCGTTTCCACAAAACCGATCTGCTGCAAGGCAGTCAATACGATCACCCCGATAAATGCCCCGGCCGTGAACAACTCGCCATGGGCAAAATTGATCAGCTCGATGATGCCGTACACCATGGTATAGCCCAGCGCGATCAAGGAATAAATGCTGCCAAGAAAGACAGCATTGATTATCTGCTGAAGTATAAAAGAATCTAACTCCATTGGATTAGAAACCCTTCCCTATTGTTAAGATGACAGAGGTCAGATGACGGAAGACAGAGTTCAGAGGGCAGATGTCAGAAAGCAGATGTGAGATGACAGAAGACGGAGGTTAGATTTCAGAAGATAGATGACAGAGGAAAAAAGCAATTGGAAGTCGGGTAATGTGAATTGCAATATTCCGAATTCCAAGATCTGTTCTTTGTTTTCTGTCGTCTGTTCTCCGTCCTCTGTCCTCTGTCGTCCGTTTTCTGCCCTCCGTCTTCTGCCCTCTGTCCTCTGTTTTTATTTTACAGGTCTTTCCCGGTCAGCGGATCCCAGTGTGGTACAAACTGGTTGTCCTTGACGAGCCAGACGATATGGGCCAGTTTACGGTCACCGTGGGCGTCGAATTTGATGTCGCCGCTGACACCCGGCCAGGTGTTCATGCGCAGGGTTTTTTGCAATTTATCGGCATTGGTGGTGCCGGCTTTCTCGATGGCGGCCAGGGCCATCATGCCGGCATCATAGGCATAATAGGCATAAGAGCCGACCGCTTTGGCTTTCCACATGGCTTTGTACGTTTTGATAAACTGACTTCTTTCCGGCGTATCCGGTGCCTGGGCAAATGTCAGGTAAACGCCCTCGGCACTCTTGCCGGCAACTTCCAGGAACTTCGGATGAAAAACCGCGTCCTCGCTAACGAAGGTTGATTGCATATCTAGCTTGCGGGCCTGCTGGATCATTTTTGATCCTTCGGGCTGATACACACTCATGTAAATGACATCGGGGTTGACTCTTTTCAGTTTGGTCAGGACCGCGGTGAAGTCGCTGTCACCGGGAGTGATGTACTCATGGGCGACGATTTTCACCTTATTTTTTTCCTTGGCGAACTTGGTGATGTTGGCAGTCAAACCGGCGGTGTAGGTCTGCTTGTCGTCGATTAAAGCCAGGGTTTTGGCTTTCAGCTTGTTTTCCATAAACTGGACCGTTGACCAGGCCTGAACGTCGTCACGGGGAGGCATACGGAAAAAATACTTATAGCCTTTGGCGGTCAAACGCTCATTGGTCGACGCCGGTGTAATCTGAACGATTTCAGCTTCCATGATCGGAATCTGAGCCGGTTCGGTGGCTGAGGAACAGTAGGCGCCGATGACGACATTGACACCGCTGTTGATCAATTTGTTGGCGGCCATGGTGGCTTTGCCGCCGTCACAGGCGCTGTCACCGGGGTAAACTTCGACCTTGTCATACCCTTTTAAGGAGCCGTAAACGGAAACCGCCGTTTTAACGCCCTGCAGGATGTCCGTTCCGTCCTGAGCATAGGGTCCGGTCAGGGGACTTAAAGTTCCGATCTTCAAGGTCTTGGCCAGAACCAATCCCTGAAATCCCAGTATCAACGCTAAACATAAAACGATAATTCCAACTTTTTTCATGATGCTACCTCCTTTTTTCGTTGTTAACTGCGTTTTCCAATCCCAACCCGGATAATACGAAGGTAAAACGGTTTTGCTGAGCATGATTATCCGCGCTACCTTATCAAAGAATTGACCCTAATTCTGGGATTTGGCGCCGGTCCCCAGGTAGGCTTCAATGACTGTTTCGTTTTGCTGGATTTCCTTTGGTGTTCCTTCGGCGATTTTTTGGCCGTAATCCAGCACAACTACGACTTCCGAAATTCCCATGACCAACCGCATGTCATGCTCGACTAAAAAAATGGTCAGACCGGTGTCGCGTAATTTGAGTATTAAATCCATCAATTCGGCTGTTTCTTTGGGATTCATACCGGCTGCCGGCTCATCTAAAAGCAACAATTCCGGTTGAGTGGCCATGGCCCTGGCAATTTCCAGCCGCCGCTGTTCACCATAGGCCAGGTTGGACGCATAATCGTTTTGGTGGCCGATCAGGCCCATGAATTCAAGAATTTCCTGCGATTTTGCGATTATTTGATTTTCCTCCCGTTTCTCATGGCGGGTTTTAAGCAGCGCCCTTACCGGACCGCTTTTGGTGCGGCAGTGCATGCCGACTTGAACATTTTCAAGCACTGTCATGGATTTGAACAACCGAATGTTCTGAAAAGTTCGTGCAATCCCCTGGGAGATAATCCGATTGCTTCTCAGGTCGTTAAGCGTATTGCCCTTGTAGGATATTGCACCTTCGGTGGGAGGGTAAACCCCGGTGATCATATTAAATACGGTGGTTTTGCCGGCGCCGTTGGGACCGATCAGGCTCAGAATTTTGCCCTTAGGCACTTTCAGATCCAGATCATTGACTGCCAGCAGTCCGCCAAACCGCTTCGAAACATGTTCTAGTACCAGTTCTGCCATAACGCTCGACCTAATTTGCATCCGCTGTATGTGGAGAATATTTATACTATTAGAGTTTGTCTGATAACCCGAACGGTTTTTAAGCCGAATTTCGGCTGAACAGAAATTAATTAATGAATTAATCATTAATTGTGTGCAGGAGTAAAAGAAAAAGATCACAGTAGATAAAAG
>Ga0056115_1000176_pt1 | contig 31704 bp, 25 predicted proteins | sample WorMetOlspDAHAB1_FD_77007 | JGI IMG/M metagenome (GOLD analysis project Ga0056115, IMG submission 77007) | Marine gutless worms symbiont microbial communities from Max Planck institute for Marine Microbiology, Germany - Olavius sp. DAHAB.1 ...
AGATGAAGAAATTATTAGGCTGCAATATGGTACTGCAAAACCTTTGCCAAATTTAAAATATAAATAAAAAAGATAGATATAGACTAAATTTTGATTGAAATTTCAAATAGTTAAACTTTTTTATATCAAAGTGAGGTTTGCACCCTGACCCGTCTGCCACACTCATTTGCGGGCCTTCGGGTTCATAATTTTTAACCGATTTAGACGATAATTAACGAACCTGTTGATATTAATACGATTTATTGATTTTGAATAAAGTTCAAAATTTTGAACCTTGATTGTACCGCTCATGATAAATGTTGGTAACTACCTAAAATTTATTCCTTTACTGGTGTTCACACTTTTGAACTGCGACTCATTCGCCGCTCAAAAATATCGGAATCAGTTAATTCGCTCCGCTCACAATGGGGATGATGGAATTCCGGGATAGTCGAATAATGGGTTCTGGAATTATACAATATTGGATTGATGGGCGGCAATTTCATAGTCTATCTTCTCAAAACTCGAATCCAGCGCCATACGTTCAAAAGTCCGATCAGGGAACTTGCCACGTAGGTCAGCGCACAGGCCATCAGGATTTTGCGGGCCGCCGGTATATCCTCCGGCGGGATATAGTCGCCGGATGTCAGCAGTGGAAGCGCCCGCTTGAAGCTGGCATCGAATTCGGTGGGCAGGGTCAGCAGGTGGACCAAGACCGGAATGCACAACGTGGCAAAGCCGCCAACCAGCATCAGGACCCCGACGGACGGCGCCCGGGTAACCCCGGCCAGCACCGGTACCGCCATCATGATGATGGCCCCGATCCGTTCCAGCTTCTGAGCGGTGCCGATCAACCGGGTTCGGGTTTTAAGCGGTTTATAGCCGCAATGGTCCTGGATGGCGTATCCAACCTCGTGGGCGGCTACCACTACGGCTGTGAGTGTTTTTCGTCCGCAGACGCTTTTTGTCAGGCGGATGGCTTTTTTCACCGGGTCGTAGTGGTCACCGGTATCAGTCGTCTCTACGGTGACCTCGCTTAATTTCAATTGCTCTAAGACCAGTCGTGCCAGATCGATTCCGCTTCCCGAAAAATATTCCTGCCGGTTGTAGCGGTTCATTACGTGCCTGGCCCACAGGTGGGGCCCGAACATGAACGTGACGGCAACTATAATGATGTAAAGCATTTGTATGTCTTTTTTTGAAAGCAGATTTTTTGAGTGGCCTCTCCCCAGCGTTTTTGTTCCGTAAGCAATTGTAGAAAAAGCTCTCCGTTTTTTACCACCCGTCCACCCACAACATCGACACCACGGTTAAAAAGCGGATCCGGGAGGTATCCGGCTGTCGGACCGATAATCGAGATCAATGCATTCGGTGCGCAGTGGCCAAGGATCTCATCAAGTGAATTATTTAAAATGGTGGTACTGGTGCATAAGACTTTATTGCAGCTTTTCAGTTTCGTCGCATCCATAGTAATCGGCAGCTCGGGATACTTTTGGATTAACTGGGCTTTTTTTTCAACTACAACCAGATCGGCACCGGCCTTTTTAACTGATTTAATCAACGGGTAGAACAAACCAACCATGCCGAGTGTGTCGCCGGCGCAGACTGACAGCAGCCCCAGCGAATCGGTTGCCGAATCAACCGGGAATTTGGTTTCGCGCATAACATGCTGGCAGATCGCATTAATGGCCGCCAGGCTGATCATTTCTTTGACCGGGTCGTCTTTACCGAACTCCAGTGCAAATTCCCGCGGGTTTTGTCCGACAAAATCAGACGGCTGCAGAGCGCTGTATTCTTTCTCTTTTTCATCCGGCAACAGAACATAGCTGATTCCTGCTGCTCCGCTTCCCAGGCTGAGGGCCATAAATTCGGCCTCCTTCGGCTGACCGCCTTTACAAAATGGAGGGAAGAAGATGTTCGAAATTGGCGGAATATGGAATTTCGCTGTCAAGTTCGTTACCATCGTTCTGAATTCAGTTTTAAGACTCATAATGATTCCTCGATTCAATCTCTAAATGGAGAGTTTGCGTAGCGCACGCAATTATATATAAGATTGATTTTTCGGCGTCCGATGTCAACTACTATATAGATATTGACTTCTGATCAGGCAATCTTTACATATTTTGAATATTCGATAGGAAACCTGCAATTTAAATTGTGGGACGCGCCATTTTTTATTGACTTTGAAAGGAGTTCGCGATGAATCGTGACGAAATGATGAGCAGAATACTGGACCGCAGCGAACCGTGGGACATGCTGATTGTCGGTGGCGGCGCCACGGGCATCGGTATTGCTGTCGATGCGGCTTCCCGTGGATATGATGTTTTACTGGTTGAGCAAAGTGACTACGGCAAGGGCACCTCTTCGCGCAGCACCAAATTGATCCATGGCGGGGTCCGCTATCTTCAGCAGGGTAATATTACCCTGGTGATGGAAGCTTTGAAAGAGCGCGGCCTTTTGCTGGAAAATGCACCCCACCTGGTCCACGATCTTGCTTTCATCGTACCGAACTACGATTGGTGGGAGGCACCCTTCTACGGTATCGGGCTTAAAGTCTACGATTTGCTGGCCGGGTGCTTTGGTTTTGGTCCTTCCAAGATCCTTTCCACCGACGAAACTGTTAAGCGGATACCGACTTTAAAAACGGAAGGCTTGCGCGGAGGCGTCATATACTATGACGGCCAGTTTGACGACGCAAGACTTTTGATTAACCTGGTCCGAACGGCTGCCGGGCAGGGTGCGACACTGCTCAACTATGCCCGGGTCGTTGCATTTAGCAATGACCGGGCCGGGTACCTGAATGGTGCGGTATTTGAAGACATCGAGACGGGGCGTGAGCACAGCGTCGGGGCCCGGGTTGTCATTAATGCGACCGGACCTTTTGCCGACCAATTGCGAAAAATGGATGATCCCGACGTTGCACCATTAATTTCACCCAGTCAGGGTATACATCTGGTCATAGACAAGAGTTTTCTTCCGGGAAATTCCGCCATCATGGTTCCCCACACCAAAGACGGCCGGGTAATGTTTGCCATTCCGTATCTCGGTGCGACACTTGTCGGAACGACCGACACCCCGATTTCGGATATTCATCTCGAACCGCAGGCGTTTACCGAGGAGATCGATTTTATCTTGGAAACTGCAGGCATGTATCTCCAAAAGGTCCCATCACGGGAGGACATACTCAGTATATTTACCGGCATTCGCCCGCTAGTCAGGGCCAGTGACGATAAGAATACCGCTTCCCTTTCGCGGGATCACACCATTATCATATCAAATTCAGGCCTGCTGACTATTGCAGGCGGCAAGTGGACGACCTACCGCCAGATGGCCGAAGATTGTGTCAGTCATGCCGCGACTCTTGCCGGTCTCGAGGCCAGACCCTGCGTTACCAAGAGGCTTAATATCCACGGCTACCACAAGAGCCCGCAAAAGTTCGGTGACCTGGCTCTATACGGCTCGGATGCACCCGCCATTCAGGACTTGCTGCGGGTTGATGCTGCAAGGAAAGAACCCATTCATCCGGCCTTGACTGCTCTTGGAGGTCAAGTCGTATGGGCCGTGCGGTTCGAAGGGGCCCGGACAGTTGACGACTTTCTGGCCCGGAGAACCCGCAGTCTTTTTCTAAACGCCCGGGCGGCTGTTGAGGCGGCCCCTAAGGTGGCAGCTCTTATGGCGACTGAAATAGGCCACAGTGCGAAATGGGAAAAGGAGCAGGTCGCGGCATTTGGACAAATCAGCCGAAGGTATCTGCCGCAGTAGTTAATCAGCTCTGAAAGCCGGCTAATTCAGGTTTACATATTATTTTTTGAATCCAGATGGGTGTTGCTAATCCTGTTGCCTAAAAGAAAAAATCGTTTGAAAGATCGAGCCTTGTCATCAGGGGGCCGTAATGACAAACAAAAATATCTCGCGCAGAGAATTTCTTGCTCGCACGGGAGCCTTCGGTGTTTTTGGCGCAGCATACTACGGTATGGTGAAATATGGTATGCTGCCTGCCGAAAGAGCCTATGCCGGACCGCCCCGATTTGATTACCAGATCGGTGAGGGGCAGCAAGTCGTTATACTGGGTGCCGGCATAGCCGGCCTATGTGCAGCCTATCTGTTGCGGAATACCAGATTCAAAGTTACGGTTATTGAACCCAGTTCTTATGTGGGCGGACGCTGCCTCACGCTAAGAAGAGGCGATATTGTTGCAGAAGAACATGCTGATCGTCTGGGCCGGCCATTTCGACCGCGCATTTGTGATTTTGACAAAGGAGCCGACTTTTATTTCAATGCCGGAGCCGGCCGAATTCCGCAAAGCCACTCGGCTGTCCTGCACTACTGCAAAAAGTTGAAAATCAAGCTGCAGCCCTACATTTTTGCCTGCCGATCCAACCTCCTGCAAAACGACAATTTCAATCATGGCAGACCCGTTCCCCTGCGCTGGATCAAGCACGATCTGCGCGGATATATTGCCGAGCTGTTGGCGCACGTCGCCCGGACCGATATGCTTAATCAATTCGTCAAACCCGACAACCATGAGACGTTCCTTCAGTTTGTACAGTATTTTGGTGACCTCAGAGATTCGGACCAGACCCTTAAATACCTGAATACGAGCCGCGTCGGATACGGAAAAAAGCCCGGCGCCGGTTTAAACGCAGGGGTCTTGCGGCAACCGTTTGATCTGAAAGATTTGCTGGAGACCGAAATCTGGCAAACCGGACTATTCAATGACATGTACCTTTACTGGCAGTCGAGCCTGATGCAAGCCGAAGGGGGAATGGACCAAATCCCCCGAGGTTTTCGGGATAACCTGGGCCCTAATACCCGAATTCAACTGAATGTAAAAGTAACCAATCTCAGTCAGACTGCCGACAAGATATTGATCCATCATTCGAACTCTGATGAACCGCTTGAAGCGGACTACTGCATATCCACGATGGCGCCTCCATTATTGGGCAGAATGCTCGACGTTTCTTTTCCGCAGATATTCAAATCGGCGCTGACCAAAATTTACATGGTTCCGGCCTGCAAGATCGGCTGGCAGGCTCGAAGCCGGTTTTGGGAAGAAGAAAACGAAATCTACGGTGGAATCAGCTGGACAAAGCATATCATTCAGCAGATCTGGTATCCGTCCCAGGGGTTTCATTCGGAAAAAGGCATATTGACCGGGGCCTATAACTATGGAGGTGGCGCCCAGACATTTGGCTTGATGAGCCATGAAGAGCGCCTGGCGGCCGCCCGGGAGGGGGGGGAGAAATTGCATCCGGGCCGTTTTATGCCAAACGTTGAAAAAGGTATATCAATTGCCTGGCAGAATATGCCCTACCAGGCAGGTGGATGGGCGTATTATAAAGATCAGGCTGAAAATTCCGCCTTTCTAGCCATCAATAAACCTCAAGGGCGTCTGGTGTTGGCCGGTGACTACCTTAGTTTCCTCTCCGGCTGGATGGAAGGTGCCGTAAGATCAGCCGAACACGCTGTAAAGCGCATTGCCGTTATGACAAATCTTTGACCATTTAGAGCGTTTGACAAAATTACGATCCGACAACGGGGGTTGGTCAGCCTTCATTGGGTTATCAGTAACGTATTTGGCGTGATACAAATGCCCCTACTCCTTCCACCTGTCATAGAACACCTCTTTGCAGCGAAGTTTGATGGTTTCCGTTGCCGGGTTTATCTGCATATTGAGAATTTCAATTTTCACGCAGGTCTGGCAATACGCTGCGGCCATTTTGCGGGACATGCTGCCCCGTCCATCCTGATAAGCGAAATCGGTTGAAAATACTTCAGGGGAGCCCCGCTTCACTTTTGCCCAATACTGATTCAGCTTATCGCTCCACTCGTGGCTATTTGAGCTGAGCATATCTGAAGCATCAAAATGTTTGGCATATTCATTTCGGCCCAAAAACAAGTAACCATCTTTTATTTTTACCTCGCGATAGGCCAAATTAAAATTCTTAATGGCCCCATTCCAGGCAATGACCCGTAATTTAGGAGATTTGCCGGTTAAAACCCCCTGGCGTACCCTGGCAAAAGCGATTTTTTGAATGTCTACATCGGAAATGCTGCGCAGTTTGCCCCTGCCGGTCTTGAAGATAAATATTTTTTTTTCCATACTGAACGAATCCAAAGCTTTAATGCCGGATATATTGTTGCCGGATTTGTTGGAAACGCTCATAATTTTGACGACAAATTTGTTTTCTTTGGCCAGTTCGAGCTGAATATCATTGGGCTGGGGCGTCGAGGATTGGGCTGAGCCATTCATTGGCATGCACGAAACAGCCAAAATAATTGTGAATGTGAATATTTTCATTTTCTAGTGTAATCCTTCAAAAAGATCATTTACTTTGCCGTTGGTCGGGGTGCACCCGTTAACACATTCAAAGTGTTCGTAGCCCATGGCTTCTTCTCTCATCTTTTCCGGCATACGCCTGAAAATACCGTTGGGATTCATTTGGCTCTGGTGGCAGTTGAGAGCATCCAATTTGCGGGTGAGAAACTTTCTGACATCGATTACCGCTGAAATTTTTTCTTCAGCGGTACCTAACACTTCGGGATCAAATCCGGGATCTTCATCCTGTTCAGCAATCAGTTTGTGCAACCTGCGAATTCTATCCAGCGGTATAGCCGTGTAATAGAGCCTGGCTGGCTGCCATGGTTCGGGTCCCCCATTGATATGATAATCTTGATCGCCTGAAGCTTCAAACGCAAGCCGGGTGACCCTGTTGGCCATTATATGGTCCGGGTGCAGATAAGTGCCCTTTTCATTGTAGGTCACGATAACCTGTGGGCGAACATGCCTGATTATCTTTACCAGTCTGGCAGTTGCTTCCTGTTTGTCTGCGCGGGCAAAGGCCTGTGGATGATTATTTTCCGGCGTACCGGCCATGCCGGAATCACGGTAATCTAAAAATTTTGCTGATTTTACGTCGAGTACTTTGAGGGCCTTTTCAAGTTCTTTAGCCCTGATTTCCGTAATGCTCATACCGGGTTGGGGCGGAACAAAATCCGGGTTCAAAATGTCGCCGGCCTCACCCCGTGTACAGTACGTCAGTACGGTCCGGACTCCGTCGGCGGAATACTTAGCAAGTATCCCGCCTGTACTGATTGATTCATCGTCCGGATGGGCGTGTACGATGAGTAAAGTGAGCTGATTGTTTTTCGTCCTGGATGGATTCATATTATAAGAATTTCCGATCGATTAGGGTGCCTCCAATAGTGAAAATTAATACTAAAATTTGATATTACAACCCTCAATCTATTCGTTTATTAATCCGCTTTGAATAATCGTACAGTAGAGATTGAGAAATTTAAATTTTAGACTATTTGGGGGTAGGAGGGTTGATTGGTCAGGTCTGCTACGCCGGTTTTGTTCTAATTTAAAGAGTCGATTGATTTGCACCCGTCCTCCCGCTGCAGTATCCGGGAGTCTGTCCGGCAGTTATGATGGACAATACTGCAGCAAGTTACGTTATGTGACAGATAAGAACTAGAGAAGCATGTCATTGGATATAAAGCTGTGCAATTAATGATCTATTCGAATTTAAGGTTGTGGAAGCCCTTAAAAATTTTGACTCGAAGCTGAATACGGCAGAAAAATTGTCGAAGATGAATTCCGTCTCCTGAGTGTTATCTGGCACCACACCGATAAATCCCTTATTGGTATACAGCACAAACGGTTCTGATTTGCCGCTCGAGGATGTTACGATGATTTTAGAGTCGCCGGCTGAAATTCTCTGGTTAAACCATAAGACAGCTTCACACGAGACTTCAGGGTTGGTTAAATTCCCGGCACTGAATAACCATTTATTTGAAAAAGCATCAGACCTGACAGATATTCCGTTGCCACCGCCCGCTAAATGGATATCGTTATTTCCGAAAATATTGCACTGAGGTTCGGTCACAACTAGTGCTTCTGATTTAATCCGGTACTGAATTTTTTCGTACGGAGTTCCATCCTTAAGAGTCCTGAAATCGATCGTTGTCATGGGTTTTTCGAAAAAAGAATAGAACAGATCCGGTTCCCTGATAATCGAATATGAAAAGGCCTCCGGTATGATGAGAAAGCTTAATGCCAAAATTATTGTCAGTTTTTTCACTTAACCCCCTTCATGAATAGTGTTCTAAGTGAACCTACGCCGGGATCCCGGACCAACATGCAGGTGTTCAATTGGATTTCTAAGGCCTGCTTAACTGGTGCTTCGCAAATATCGTGCCGCAGAAATGACTTTTAAAATATTTATAATTATTACAGCAGGTAATGGCTTGAAATCAGGAGTTGATGCAGCTGAAATTATGAAACGGACACCCCAGTTTTATGAAGCCCATACCACAATCATTTCTTATTGGGAAATATCCTCCTTGTTAATAACGTTAGCTTCTTTCCATTGCCATTCATTTATCGGTCTTTCTCACTAAATTTAAGCGATATGTTCACGCATAAAAAACTCAACGAACCCATATTGACTTTTTGAGGTGTCAGACTAATACTATACTTATTTGGTATAGTATTGTTCCTAGCCGAAAATCACTCATCCGGGTTGACGATGAATTCAGTGCTAAACTATCCAGCTATTCTTTTTACTTTAATTTAGGCACCCTGGGTTCCGGAATAATTCGCTTCTTTGCGCCAGTTCGTAAATTGTGCTCGCGAGTAAGGTCGAATTCAACTTCGTTGAATACATTTAAATTCATATTATTCCCATGTCTATTGATTAATTGAAATAGGAGGGAATCCTACATTTTAAATACTAGGAGGAAACAATGAGTGTTTTGATTAAAGGGGGAACGGTCGTCACCGCTGACCAAACACGGCGAGCTGACATATTGTGCGCAGACGGGAAGATTGTTCAAATCGCCGATAATATCGATCAACCCGGCGGAATAAAACTGATCGATGCCGGCGACCAGTATGTCATGCCGGGCGGCATCGATCCCCACACGCACATGCAGCTGCCGTTTATGGGAACCGTGGCTAGCGAAGATTTTTTCACCGGAACCGCTGCCGGGCTGGCCGGTGGAACGACGATGATTATCGATTTCGTGATACCCAATCCGCAGCAAAATCTCATGGAGGCCTACCGGCAGTGGCGTGAATGGGCCGAAAAATCGGTGTCGGATTATAGTTTTCATGTGGCGATAACCTGGTGGGACGACACCGTTCATCGTGATATGGAGACCCTGGTGCGCGAGCATGGTGTCAACAGTTTTAAGCATTTCATGGCATACAAAGGGGCGATCATGGCCACTGATGAGACCCTGGTAAACAGCTTCTCACGTGCTCTTGAACTCGGAGCGGTGCCGACTGTTCACGCGGAAAACGGTGAACTGGTTTATCGCCTGCAGAATGATTTATTTTCGCAGGGCATCACCGGACCGGAAGGACACCCGCTTTCCCGCCCGCCGGAAGTCGAGGGCGAAGCGGCATATCGTGCTATTCGAATTGCCGAAGTGATCGGGGTACCGGTATATATCGTCCATGTTTCCGCCAGGCAGGCATTGGAGGCTGTCATGCGGGCTCGTAGTGAAGGGCAGCGCGTTTTTGGCGAAGTTCTTGCTGGACACCTGTTGGTTGATGACTCAGTCTATCGCGATACGGATTGGGGCCGTTCCGCAGCTCACGTCATGAGTCCACCGTTTCGGCCTAAAGAGCATCAGGGAGCCTTGTGGAAGGGCCTGCAATCGGGAAATCTGCAAACCACGGCAACCGACCATTGCTGTTTCTGTCATGATCAGAAAGCCATGGGTCGTGAAGATTTTCGCAAAATTCCCAACGGCACGGCCGGTGTTGAAAACCGCATGGAAGTATTGTGGCACCACGGCGTTAATACCGGACGATTGACCATGAACGAATTTGTTCGGGTGACATCCACCAATGCAGCCCAGATCTTTAATATCTATCCGCGCAAGGGCAGCATTAGTGTCGGCGCCGATGCCGACCTGGTCGTGTGGGATCCGGAAGCCACCAAAACGATTTCGGCTAAAACGCACCATCAGAAAGTTGACTTCAATATCTTCGAAGGCATGACGGTCAAAGGTTGTGCGTCGCACACCATCAGCAACGGAGAACTGGTCTATGCCAACGGCGAGCTGAATGTGGAGAAGGGCGCCGGAAGCTATGTAAATCGACCACCGTATGCGCCTTTTTATGATGCTGTAAAAAAGCAGGCGCAGGCAAATGCGCCAACGCCTGTGAAACGATAACCATATGACATAATGAAAAATGGCTAAAATTACTAAATTGGCGAAAATGCCTAAAATCAAGTAAACACTTCCCTCTCACCTTTATCATTGAAGTAACAGAATACTACAATTTTAGCTCATTTTAGTTCATTCTAAATTTCAACGCGTTTTCTCAATAAATGTTCAATCTGCAATCTTCAATTTTCATTTCCGGCTTGCCCGGTCTAGGTTTCCAAGGACATGAACATGTCAAATCATGAAAAAAAATCCAAAAGCAAATCCACCCAAAAGCCGGGCGGCAAGCTGTCTGAGGAGCAGATAAAAGCAAATTTCACAGACATGCACCCACCGCTGACTGCGGCCCAGGCATACATTGAAGCGTGCCGATGTTATTTTTGTTTTGACGCACCCTGCACCGCAGCGTGCCCCACTGATATAGACATCCCCGAATTTATCAAACGGATTCAGTCCGGCAATATTAAGGGATCCGCACGCAAGATATTAGAGCAAAATATTATGGGAGGCATCTGTGCACGTGTGTGTCCGACCGAAGTATTATGTGAAGAGGCCTGCGTTCGCAATACGAATGAAAGCAAACCGGTGGCCATTGGCCTGCTGCAACGGTATGCAACCGATGAAGTTATTGAAAAAAAGGTGCCCCTGTTCGAACGGATATCCTCGACAGATAGAAGGATCGCTGTTATCGGTGCCGGCCCGGCCGGGCTGTCATGCGCTCATTGGCTGGCGTCTATGGGCCACAACGTGACGGTGTTCGATAAAAATAAAAAGGCCGGCGGACTGAATGAATATGGCATCGCTGCCTATAAGGTGTTGAATGACATTGCCCAAAAAGAGGTGGAATATATACTGGAAATCGGCGGAATCGAGATCAAATCGGAATTTCAATTCGGATTAGATTTTAGACTCGATAAATTACGAGATGAATATGACGCTATTTTTATAGCGATCGGTCTCACCGGAGTCAACCCGCATAAAATCCCGGGTGATGAGGTCGATGGCGTGATCGATGCGGTGAAATATATTCATGACCTGCGTCAAGTTGAGCGAATGTCCGAACTACCGGTGGGCGATAAAGTAGTCGTTATCGGCGGGGGAATGACAGCCATTGATATTGCGGTTCAATCCAAGAAGCTGGGGGCTTCTGAAGTTACCATCGCCTATCGGCGCGACCAAGCGAGCATGAAAGCCAGCATGCACGAACGGCACTATGCGCAGATCAATGACGTTAAACTGAGATACTGTTCCAGCCCCAAACGCGTGTTAAGTATAGATGGGCAGGTGACGGGCATCGAATTTGACATCACGGAGGTGGATCAAGACGGCAAGATTTCGAATACCGGCCAAACTTATCAGCTAGAAGCCGATGTAATTTTTAAGGCCATTGGCCAAACACTGCCGGCTGACCAACTGGCAATATCAGCCGGCGATCTGGCCATTGAAAACGGGCGGATTGCAGTTGACGATGAACGGAAGACATCGCTGGACAATGTCTGGGCCGGCGGCGACTGTGCATCCAGTGGAGAAAATTTAACCGTCTCTGCCGTCCAGGATGGAAAGCTGGCCGCCCGGTCGATCCATGAATATCTCCAATCTAATTAATCGCCCATGTGAATACCAAACTATATTCATAAGCTTTCAGAGAGCACATACAACTCTTTCGCCTGATCTTTTATTTATATGAGCAGAGCAATTACCAAAGGAAACATAATGGCTAATCTACAAACAAATTTTGTCGGCATTACTTCTCCAAACCCATTCTGGATTGCATCCGGTCCACCGTCAGACAAGGACTACAACGTCAATCGTGCTTTTGAATCGGGCTGGGGGGGAGTTGTCTGGAAAACGCTGGGCGAAGACCCCCACATCGTAAACGTGAACGGGCCCAGGTATGCCGTATTGCACGGGAATGACCGGCAGGTGATCGGCTTTAACAATATTGAGCTGATTACCGATCGGCCGCTGCAAACCAATCTGAAAGAGATGCGGCAGATCAAAAGGGATTGGCCTGATCGGCCGATAATTGCTTCGGTGATGCTTCCGATGAACGAGGCGTCTTGGGCTGAATATGTCCCGATGATCGAAGACACCGGGGCGGATGGTTTTGAGCTTAATTTCGGTTGCCCTCACGGCATGTCCGAAAGGGGAATGGGATCCGCTGTGGGACAGGTTCCGGAATATGTACAGATGGCCGCCGACTGGTGCAAGAAATACGCATCGATTCCGGTTATTGTCAAATTAACTCCCAATATCACCGACATACTCTATCCAGCCCGGGCTGCCAAAGCGGGAGGGGCTGATGCGGTCTCTTTAATCAATACGATCAATTCGATTATGCGCGTCGACTACGATTCGTTGACGATGTATCCAACCACTGACGGCATGGGGACCCACGGCGGATATTGTGGTGAGGCCGTTAAACCCATTGCGCTGAATATGGTGGCCGAAATTGCCCGTACGGCGGATACGAGTGATATTCCGATTTCAGGCATCGGCGGCGTTACCACCTGGCGAGATGCGGTGGATTTTATCGCCCTGGGGGCAACCACCGTGCAGGTTTGCACGGCGGCAATGGTTTACGGTTTCAAGATCGTGGAAGGCCTGATTGACGGATTGAGCGATTTTCTTGATGAAAAAGGGATGACTTCGGTTCATGACCTAGTGGGTCGAGCGGTACCCTCGGTGACGGACTGGAAATACCTGAACTTAAACTACATTGAAAAAGCTTATATCGACCAGGATTTATGTATAAAATGCGGCAAGTGCCACATTGCATGTGAAGATACTTCCCACCAGGCAATTACCCATACCGTCGATGGCGAGCGCAAATTTGTCGTCAAGGACGAAGAGTGCGTTGGCTGTAATCTGTGTGTGGGGGTTTGTCCCATAGAAAACTGCATCACCATGAAGCAGTTAACCGAAGGCGAAGACCCGCGCACCGGGCAGACTGTGAATCCGGAACCCGCCGACTGGACCACCCACCCCAATAATCCGATGAGAGAAGAGAAAATCTAATATGGCCTGCTACGAATTAATTACAACAGAATCGTCACAACCAGGTTTTATGGGTCCGGATTTTTAGCCAGCTTTCGTATCCACCCATATATGACCATAAATATCCCGAAGATCAAAGATATCCGTCCCAGATAATCTCCATGTAGCGCGAAAAATGTTTGCCCTCCGCGCAGATGAATTTTTCCTTTGAGGGTGGTTTTTTCCCACCAGGGGGTTTGGGCCATCACCTTGCCTTTGGCATTGATCAGCGCTGAAATTCCGGTATTGGCGACTCGAACGAAATCCCGCCGGTTTTCGATGGCTCGCACCGGACTGAAATTGAAGTGGTGCCGGTAGCCGGGCGTATTTTTCCACCATCCGTCGTTGGTGATCATGCTGATAAAGCCCTTTTCCGCCGGCAGGTTGCCGGCGCAGTAAGGGCCGAAGATGGATTCATAGCAGACTATCGGCACGATGCTGATTGATGCGTCAGGCCTTACAAACGTCAAGCTATCAGGACGATTGCTGTAGGTTCCGGTGTATCCGCCAAGCTCCAGGGAGTATTTCCCCAGAAATCGCAGATACTGCACAAAAGGCATACGTTCGAACAGAGGAACCAGCTTGGTTTTGTGGTAATACTGGGGTTTGGATGCCGGGCCGGGCGGCAGATAAAGCGCCGTGTTATACGCTTCGTAGTAAAAGTTTTCTTTTTGATTGAAACGACTGCCCGGAGGAATAACTTCACTGCTGAGTTTTTTGAAGCTGTGTACGCCGATAAGAATAGTCAGCTTCGGATATTTTTTTCGAAACGCCAATAAATTGCGGTAGTATATCGATGCTGAGGGATCGCTCTCGTCAATTTGCTCAACGATGAGAGTTTCGGGGCCCAGCAGGTATTGGGTTTCGCTATCGACAATCATTTCAGCCGTTCTGAAAAATTCCGCCACGTGTCGGGCATAATTCTCCGGATTGAACTTTTCCGTATACGGATCCAGGTTGGGTTGAATCAGGGCGATATTAACAGTGTCTCCTGTTTCTTCAACGTTCCGGAAAATAAGATAGGACCCAAGGGCGGGGATGAGCAAGAGCGCCATCAACAGCACGCCCGCCGATGCAATGGCAGTCGTGCCTTTATCGCGATAGGCATGGAACAAGTTGAGGGCCGCAAAGTTGATCATAATGATCCAAAACGTGCCCCCGCGGACCCCGGTATATTCATACCATTGGATAATTTCGGGTGCGGTAGCCAGGGCATTGCCCAGGTTTAGCCAGGGCCAGGCCAGGTCCCAGTTCAGGTGAAAATACTCGTACCCCATCCAAATCGCTAAAAGAGGGAACAGCAGGGGGATTTTCAGAATTGTTCGGGTTCGGCTTGCCAGCCAGAAAACGAGTGCCTGCACCAGTGAATTTGCGACAATGATAAAGATGGCACCCACAAATTGGGCACGGGTCACCCACCAGGTTCCCAGGATATTCCACAGCAGGAAGCTGACAAAAGCGTAATTGAAAATAACATAAGGATTTGGATGCTGATGGGTCTTTTCTTCCAGCAGCAAAAGAGGGATCCAGCCAATCAAAACCAGAAAGAACAATTCGGTGACAGACCATGGCAGTCCCAGCAGCAAGCCGCTGGACAGCGCCAGGAGTATGTATTTTCTGGAACTAATTTTCGTATCTTTCAGCCAATTTTTTTATACTGCCGCCAATCGATTTTCAAGCGCACTTTTTTTTAGGAGCTATCTTATTAAAATTTTGGTATATATCAACTATTATCACCCACAAGGTTTAAAAAAATTGCAATGCGAAAACACAATGGAAAACAGTTATACGGGATTCAAAAAGTTCTGACAACCATGAAAATGGGGATGAACAAGGAGCTTAAAAAATAAAAGTGTCATCCAAACCCGGGAAGGCCGGAAGCATTACCCCAAGCGCAGCTTAGGGTGATTTGCGGGGATAATTCAGGTATCAATATGGCCCGACCAGCAGGAGGTATTCATGTCGCGATATGAGATTTATGCCCTGAAATATGCCGGCCCGTTCACCAGAACCGGTGCCCACCTGATGTGGTACCGGGATTGGGAAAAGATTGAGCAGATCAATTATTATATCTGGTGTATCCGGGGGGAGGGTGTAACCGTGGTTGTGGATACCGGTGTCACGCCGCAAATGGCAGCAGCAAGAGAACTTGACGGATACGTAAATCCGGTTGAGGTTCTGGCCCGAATCGATGTCAAGGCAGATGACGTTCGTCATGTGATCATTACCCACATGCATTTTGACCATGCCGGTGGTGCAAGCCTTTTTCCACAGGCAACTTTTTATATTCAGCAAGATGAATACCGCTTCTGGCGCGAGGATCCGGTCGCCTCCCGACCGCCTTTCAAACATGTTTCGGATGCCACCTCCACCGGCTACCTGGCACAGATCGAAGGTACGGATCGCCTGGTCCTGCTCAAAGGTGATCGGCAGATTCTACCCGGCATCCAATGCCTCCTGTCTCCGGGCCACTCGGTCGCACTGCAAACAGTTGCAGTGAATACCGCCAGGGGGACGGCCATCGTCGGCTCCGACTGCGCCCATGTCTTTCGCAACTACCAGGAGGATTGGCCCAGTGCCCTGATTGTCGATCTGGTCGGCTGGATGAAATCATATGATAGGCTGAGGGAAAAGGTATCATCTCCAGACCTCTTGTTTCCCGGGCATGACCGGCTCCTGGTAGATAATTATCCGGAAGTTGCCGCAGATATTACGCGGTTGATTTAAGGATTAATCCGTTTCGGGATTTTAACGGTCAAGCGATGTGCAGATAAAACAGCTCCGGTTTCAAATCCGCCTGTCGATAAATGCGGGCCCAAAAGTTGGCGTCGGCAACGGCGATTGCCAGATCGAGGATACCCTGGTCATCATAGCCTGATTGCCTGAGCCTATCGATTGTTTGCTTAGTCGTTCGGTAGGCAAAGCGGGTGCCTACAAAAGCAAAGGCTTCAACGGGGTCATCGGGGACGGGATGGTTACCCTGGGCATCGATGACCGTTGCCGGAAGCGCTTTCTCCACCGTCGCGTGGATTTTTGCCAGAAGCTGCTTGTCGAGGCTGGACCGGCGGTCTCTTTCTTCTAAAAGCAATTGGAACACCTCAACCAGCTTGGGTCTTGGCTTGAACACAGCCAATTCGCTTTCCAACTCCATTTCCGATTCGCCTGCCAATTTGGATTTCAGGTTGGTCAATGCACCGTCATAAGTCAGACGATATTCCCGATTGGCCAGGTCCATTTTGGATAGTAAGGCCCCGGCTACCCGAAGTGTCAGCCGTCGCAGAAACTCGAATCGACGCAACGGTTGCGGAAGACCTTCCAACGGCACATCGAGCAGATCCGCGATGCGGTTAACAAAATGGAAACTGGCGATAACCAGCAGATAATCGAGGGCATCATCACCGACAATTTTGCGTATTGGATCCAGGTCGGATGGCTTTAACCTGGCCGGGATCTCAAAGTTCTTTTTGATCAGCGCTATCAATTCACGCTCCAGGGGCGTAACGTTGACCGCCGGACCGTTGATCAGTTCCGCAACCCGGCCCGCATGTCCTCCTGCAGCCTGCAGGAATGCTTCATGACCGTCGATTCAGTAGTGACAGTTATTGAAGCGCGAAACCGCCGCGGCTGCCAATTCACGTGATTGGCGCGGCACGCTTCCTTTCCACATTGCCAGCTCCCACTGCCGGATCATACGTTTCATTGATTCAGGCCGCAGGCTGAAGAATTGAACGATCTTCGCGACCATGTCGTGACCCGCAACTTCCGCCATATAATCGTATACCTCCCGGGTTTCTCCGGTAGCCTTGCCGGGGGGAATCGTTTTAATGAATGCCATTGGAACCTCCGTATACCCAGTTTAAGAAAGATCTGGCCTTGCATTGTGCCGAATCCAAATATCACAGCTTGAGCGCATTGTCATCAGGCAGTTTATACCGACGGACCATTTAAAAGGAGATTCAATTTTTTATGATCTTTTGAATAACCCATCCGCTCTCGACGAGTGACTTCACTTTTTTAGGATTGGTTCCTTGAGCTCCGGCCAGACAAACGTTGTCTGCTGCGGTTTGCTGACTGCAACAGTGAGAGACGGATCATCCTGGCGTGTCGAGGCGGATGGTTTTGCCGGGGGATGGCTTATCAGTTTCGTAATAATCTCGTTTTTCAAAAGATCAACCAGCTCAATCGCCTTCTGGTTTTCCGGATCGAGCCATTGTTGGTAGACTCGAGGTTTGAGGATGACCGGCATACGGTGATGAATCGTGCTGAATGATTGACTGGCCCGGGTGGTGATAATGGTGCAGGATTTGTAAATGACATCTTGACTGCCCTTTTTTTGCCAGGTTTCCCACAGTCCGGCGAATGCAAACGATTTGCGGTCCGGCAGCGTAATGAAAATGGGCTGCTTGTGCCCCGCACCCCTTTTCCATTCATAGAAGCCATCGGCGGGTATCAGGCAGCGGCGGCTTTTAAAAGCGTCGCGGAAGCTTGGTTTTTCAGCAATTGTCTCCGCGCGGGCGTTTATCAGCCTCTTTCCAATCGAGACATCCTTGGCCCAGAATGGAACCAGCCCCCAGTGAAATTTATCCAGCCGATTTTCACCGGCATACCGAATAATGGCCAGAACCTCCTGGTCCGGGGCAATATTGAGATTGGGCGTCACTTCACATGTCGCTTTATCGATGGGGAAAAAGGCTTTCAGCTCTTCTATATTTCGGAAACCAGAAAACTTGCCACTCATGATGATCCATACCCGGATAAATGCGTCATTTAATTTCGTGGTTGCCCCGCTAAAAAGCAGCGGGATGCAAGCAAAAACCGCCCCACATTTCTTGATCTAGTGCTTTCTATCTGATCAGATTATTATATTCCTGTATGATCAAATCTTGACCATAGTGTCTTTCAAGCCTGCGAATAATAAAATGACCCCTGGCCATATTTTGAAAATGATCGATAAAAATCGTGTTAATCATGGCTCCGCCTGCGGCACCGATCAGGGGTATAGCCTGGGCAGCCATTTTCTCGGACACAATTATGCCAAATCTAGACGCCAATGCGGCGATGAGTTTGACAACCGCCGGCGCACCTTCCCTTGCCAAACCGAGGTCCGCGATATAATTTGTTGCTTCAGATATTATCCGTGCTAAAGTAGCTCTGACAACAAAATAACCGGTTTCTGTTCCGTCATCGTTTTTTGACCTGCCGCCCAGGGCAAATACTTCTAAACATGCAACTTTTGTTTCCAATAAGCTGATTTGCTCACCTTCACTCCGTGCAATGTCAACGATAGAGCGGAGCATAATGGTTGTGGTAACAGGCAGTTCGATTGTCAATGCCGGCAGTCCAAAAGTTCCAGCCCCGGCGCCTGTTGCGAGCACGAGAATTTTATGAGTTTTGTCCGAAGAAACCGGTCTTGTTCTTTCATTCACTGTTCGAATGGCAAAATTAAGCGCTTTTCCAATTGATTTTTCGGTTGCTCGCTGGACAGCATCCTTCCATGATGCTGGCAGGTGCTCAAACCCTTTCTCTATAGGCGTTCCCAGCAGGTTGGAAACTCTGGCGGCCAGGCTGGGATTTTCAAGTAGAGTTTTGGCATACCTGAGATCATTGATATCATCTTTAGCTATATCCATTCAAATCCTCCTTTAATGCTTATTCCTGAATAGCAGTTAGTTCAATTCGTTCATCCGGGGCGGGTAATAGTGGAGCAATGGATTTCCAAAGATTCGCCGTTGGAGGGATGGAATTTGGGGTACATTCATTTTTCATCTGACAGTCATATCATCTATTCACATGAGTTTCAAAATCCAAATTTATTCTTCAGGCATACCCGCCAGTCAGCTCAGTCAATAGCATGCACGAGTTGGAGGCTTTCAAATTCTCATTAATTGACATGCAAAATTCAGTCATTAATTTTTCCTTGCAATCTGGTACGATGTGCCTTATATTCTGCGGCGATTCGTTTCGGATCGCAAACACCAACATAAATTTGTTTTGACGATTACCAATGGTAGCCCGACCGTTTTTGGTCGGGCGTTTTTGTTGCAACAGAGAGGCTCTTAATTGCTGGGTGGGTCGACTGTTGCCAGGCAACAGGCATATGACCCGCGAGGGTATGCGACCCGGAGTTTTTTTCAAAACACAGATAGGAGCTTCACGATGGCAACTGATTTTTGTAAATTTAACCTGCAGCCGCAGTTGGTGCAGACGATCACCGACCTCGGCTACGCCGCACCGACTCCGATCCAGTCCACCGTCATTCCGGCCATGCTTGCCGGGCAGGATGTGATTGGCCAATCCCAGACAGGATCCGGTAAAACAGCGGCGTTTTCTTTACCCATCCTGCATAACCTTAAGTCCGGTCGGCGCCATGTGCAAAGTCTGGTGGTAGCTCCTACCCGGGAGCTGGCTATCCAGGTGGCGGATGCCATGCACACTTACGGTCGGCAGATCGGTGTGCGTGTCCTGGCTGTTTATGGCGGCCAGCCTTATAATTTCCAGATAAGCCGTCTTAAGAAAGGCGTGGACGTTGTGGTCGGAACCCCCGGCCGCCTGCTTGACCTGATCCGTAAAAATGTGCTCAAACTTGACCGGGCGGCGACCGTTGTGCTTGATGAAGCCGATGAAATGTTGAGCATGGGTTTTATTGCGGACATTGAGGCCATTATGGATCAAACCGCATCCAGCCGTCAGACCGCCCTTTTTTCGGCCACCTTACCGCAGCGCATCCTCCGGTTGGCTGCCAAATACATGAACGCACCCCAATCTTTTAAGATCGGGAGCGAACAACTCACCGTGGATACCGTCGATCAACGCTATTGTCTGGTTAATGAAGCCGACAAACTGGCCGCTCTCACGCGCCTGCTTGAAATCGAGCCCATCACCAGTGCGCTGATCTTTGCCCGCACACGTCTCGGCACAACCGAACTGGGCAATGAACTGGCGCTGCGGGGATTTCCGGCCGAGGCCCTGAACGGGGACATGAGCCAGGAAGCCCGGGTGCAGGTACTCAACCGCTTTCGTGACAATAAGCTCAAAGTGCTGGTGGCCACCGATGTCGCCGCGCGCGGGCTTGACATCGACGATATATCGCATGTCTTCAACTACGATCTGCCGCAGGATCCGGAAATCTATGTGCACCGCGTCGGCCGCACCGGGCGGGCCGGGAAAACGGGCATTGCCATCACCTTTTTGACACCGAAGGAACGCTGGGGGTTACGCCGGATTGAGGGGTTTACCAAACAAAGAATTACTCGCATGATGCTGCCGAGCGCCGAGGATATCAAACTGCACCGTGAAGCTGAGCTGTTGGAGAAAGTGATGGTCTGGCTGCGGCGTGGGCGCTGCAACCGGGAGCGGGAAATTGTAGCCCAACTGCTCAAAGAAGGTCATGACCTGACAGCGGTTGCCGCAGTGGCGCTGAAACTGGCGCGCGCAGAGGAAAAACAGCGTCCGATTGAACCATTTAAAGCCGTGGCGGACTTCAGCGCGCGGGACACCTGGCCGGCGCACAAGCGCTCCAACCGACGCAAAGGCCGTGGTCGGCAGAGTGCTTCCCATGAAAGAGGAATGGTGCGCCTTTTGCTCAGCTCCGGACGCTCAGACGGCGTTCATGTCAACCATATCGTTGGATCATTATCCCACTTTGCCGACATTCCCGGTCACTCGCTGGGAAAAATCAGCATTCAGCAGCAACACACTTTGGTGGATGTGCCTGAAAAGCTTGTGGGGCGGGTGCTGGGCAACGGCGCCAATTACCGCATCGGCAACAAGGCCGTCACGGTTCAGCGGGTTTGATTATTTTCGCTGATCAGCATCGGGCAAGGCCGGCGAGCCACCTCTCGTTTGCACTCTATAACGAGAGGTAAATAAAAACATATTGACCCTGGTTGATATCAATGGTTAGGTCGCCGCCCCTTGATTCTGCCCATACTATCCAGGCCGGTTTATCACCGGGCCCGCATTCAATGTTCGGATAGGATTCGCCGGTTTTGCTATTTAACCATGACAGCAGCATCGGATCAGCGCTCGTCTCTTTTGCCTTCTGTTTGGCCATTTCCTTGGCTGCAGTAAAATCAAGATCCGGATCATCGATCCTGATTTTGATGCGTTTGCCCAGAAATTCTTTCACTTTCGGTTTCATTAATTCCATGGTTTTAAAATACTCCGTTCACAAGCCCTTCTCTATAATAGTCAATAAATTGACATAATTACATGTTTTTTTTATATCAGTATAATTAATTAGGTATAATTATGTATAATTTAACTATCTGATATAGCTCATAATTTTTTTATTATTAATTTGTTGGCACGGTTTTTGAATAATACTAATATGTTAGATATTTTTACCACTATTCCAATAAAGTCAAGCTGGATTGCTGAAATCCGAAAGGATTAGTCAAATGTATTTATCAAAATTTAATGAAAATATTTTAGAACCGAATATAGAGTCATTTGTAAACCTATCCGGTTATCCAACCATAAAAGGCAAGACAATTTTACTTATTGATGATGAACCAATGGTTACAGACATCTGCGAAATGATGCTCCGTGAATTGGGACATAATGTCCTGAAAGCTCACAGCGGTTCAGAAGGTATAGACATATTTATGGCCAATAAAACCAGCATTGATCTTATCATTTCCGATTTTAATATGCCCGGTATGAATGGGCAGGAAGTCGTTAATACGCTGCGAATAATGGGTCATAGTGTTAAGGTACTACTCTCAAGTGGAGGCTTGAGCGCTGCTGAGGAAGAACAAGTTGTTGATAACGGATTTAGTGGGTTTCTCAGGAAACCATACAGTATGACCACATTGTCTAATAAGGTGGCTGAAATCTTAAATTAAAATTGGAGGGCTGCCGCTTTACTGTTTCAGATCAAGCGGTGGTCTGCGCTAGTCCGGGTAGATTGATTGTCCTGTCATTTGCGGAACTTTAAGCCTGCCGCAATTGACAAAAGCTCCCGGAGAAATTACCTTTGTACTAATCGTTTGAATTTTTAATCAGATCCCTGTAGCCTGTAAAGGCAACCGGGGATTTTTTTTAGGGGCGGATTAATGGATAGTCATACTCAAAAAGAAATCAGCCGCAGACGGACCTTCGGGATCATTAGTCATCCGGATGCCGGCAAGACCACATTGACGGAAAAGCTGCTCCTTTTTGGCGGCGCCATCCAGCAGGCCGGGGCGGTAAAAGCCAAGAATGCGGCCCGCCATGCGACCAGTGACTGGATGTCGATAGAAAAGGAACGCGGTATTTCCGTGTCGACTTCGGTGATGAAATTCAATTACCGGGATTTTGAGATTAATCTTCTCGACACGCCGGGCCACCAGGACTTTTCCGAAGACACTTACCGGGTATTGACCGCCGTCGACAGCACCCTGATGGTCATTGACAATGCCAAGGGGGTGGAAGCCCAGACCGAGAAGCTCATGGAGGTCTGCCGGATGCGCAATACCCCCATCATAACCTTCATCAACAAGCTCGACCGTGAGGGAATCGCTCCACTGGATATTCTGGATGACATCGAGGACAAACTGCAGATTGAATGCACGCCGCTTTCCTGGCCGATAGGAATGGGCAAACGCTTTAAAGGCGTTTACAACTTCTTTCACAAACAGCTGCATCTGTTTAGTCCCGGCAGCGACACCCGTGTGCAGGACGGGGTCGTGATTAACGACTTGTCCGATCCGGTCCTGGATGAACTGCTGGGCAGCCAGGCTGATGAGCTGCGGCAAGATGTCGAGCTGATCGAGGGCGCGGTAAACCCTTTTGAGATGAAGCACTTCTTGAAAGGAAGCCAGACGCCGGTTTTTTTCGGCAGTGCCATCAATAATTTCGGTGTCCGAGAGATGCTGGATGCATTTGTCGAAATGGCGCCCCCACCGGGTTCGCGTGCAGCCGTCTCCCGGGAAGTGTCGCCTTTCGAAAACTCTTTTTCGGGTTTTGCGTTTAAAATCCAGGCCAATATGAACCCGGCCCATCGCGACCGGATCGCCTTTGTCAGGATCTGCTCCGGCAAATTCAAGCGGGGGATGAAGGTGGTTCACCACCGGATCGGAAAAGAAGTTGCCCTAGCCAACGCGACTATCTTCATGGCCCAGGGCCGGGACAATGTAACCGAGGCCTTTCCCGGCGACATCATCGGCATCCACAACCACGGAACTATCAAGATCGGTGACACGTTCAGCGAGAAGGAGATTTTGAAATTTACCGGCATACCGAACTTTGCGCCGGAATATTTCAGGCGCGTACGTCTGAAGAACCCGCTGAAGGCCAAGCACCTCCAGAAGGGCCTGACCCAGCTAGCGGAAGAGGGCACGGTCCAGGTTTTCAGGCCGATTACCGGCAGTGACTATATCCTGGGGGCAGTCGGTATCCTCCAGTTTGACGTTACCATGGCCCGGCTCAAGGCCGAATATGGCGTGGATGCGATCTATGAACCGGTTGACCTTGCGGTGGCGCGCTGGATCGAGTGCGGCGATCGCAAAAAACTGGCTGAATTTGAAAAAAAGAATACGGCCAACCTGGCCAGAGATTCTCAAGGCTGCCTGTCCTTTCTGACCACAAGTGAATTCCAGCTCAATTACTGCATGGAGGAATGGCCCGAGGTGGAATTCTATAAAACGCGGGATATTAATTAGTCTTCCCGGAAATCTACAATCTAATGAAAAAATATGGAATTTTTTAGGGGGCTGAGATTTTGCCTCAATAATGGAATAATGGAATCGTGGAATGATGGATTAGGGTGTTTTATAAGGATGTATCCTATTTTTAATTTTATCGTTCCGATCTCGGTGGACCAGTAACCCAACACACCAATATTCCATCGTCCCAACATTCCAATTGGGGCGAACCATAAAATTTTAGCCCTATTTAGTATTGGCTAGTCGTTCAAAGAGGCTGTCCCTATGGCAATCATCGGTATGCGGGATGTGTGCTGGGGATTCGCTGAACCTCCCCTGCTGGAAAATGTGACGTTCCAGATCGAAAAAGGGGAGCGCGTGTGTCTGGTGGGTCGCAACGGTGTGGGTAAGTCCTCCCTGCTGAAACTTCTGGATGGTGAAATGCTTCCCGACAGCGGTGAAATCTGGCGCCGGCAGGGCATCAGCGTGGCCGCATTGGAACAGGGTGTGCCCGCGGGATTCGACGGTACGATATTTGATGTTGTTGCCGAAGGTCTTGGTCAAACAGGCCGGGCACTGGCCGAACACAGCCGGATCTGCAAACACGCTGAAATCAAGGACAATCCCCAACTTGCAAAAAGGCGCGACGAACTTCAGCACATGCTGGATGCCGGTAGCGGATGGGAGCTATTAACCCGCGTCGAAAAAATTCTTTCAAGGACCCGGCTGGATCCTGAAAGCCGGTTCACCGACCTTTCAGCAGGGTTGAAACGGCGCGCGCTATTTGCGCGGGCCCTGGCATGCAAACCGGATCTCCTCTTGCTGGATGAGCCCACCAACCATCTTGATATCGACACGATCGTCTGGATGGAAGAATTTATCCAGCGCCACGTAAAAACCCTGCTTTTTATCACCCATGATCGTGCCTTTCTCAAAAAGATCGCCAACAGGATCATGGAACTGGACCGGGGCTTCCTGGTTTCCTATGATTGTGATTACAGCAGCTATTTAAAACGAAGACAGGTCGCCCTGGAGATCGAAGAAACTCAAAACAGGGTGTTCGACAAAAAACTGTCCCAGGAGGAAGCCTGGATCAGAAAAGGGATAAAAGCCCGCCGAACCCGCAACGAAGGGCGCGTCAGGAGCCTGCAGAAGATGCGCGCAGCCTGCCGGTCCCGCCGCCGCCAAATCTGCAATGTCAGGCTGCAGGTGCAGGAGGCGGAACGAACCGGAAAACTTGTCATTGAAGCCCGGGCGGTCAGCTTTTCCTACGAACAGACCACAATTGTGCGGGATTTTTCTACGGTAATTATGCGCGGGGACAAAGTGGGCATCATCGGCCCTAACGGTGTGGGCAAAACCACCATGCTCAAAATCTTGTTAAAAAAGGCCGACCCGGAAGCAGGCAGTGTCCGCCACGGCACCAATCTTCAGGTGGTATATTTTGATCAGCTCCGGGCGCAGCTCGACGAGCACAAAACGGTGCGCGAAAACATCGCCGCCGGCAACGATTTTATAATTTTTAATGGCGAAAAACGTCATGTCATCAACCACCTTCAGGATTTCCTCTTCTCGCCCGAAAGATGCCGCCCGCCGGTTGGTGTCCTTTCCGGCGGAGAAAAAAACCGGCTGCTGCTGGCCAAGCTGTTTACCAGACCGGCCAATGTTCTGGTGCTGGACGAACCGACTAATGATCTCGATGCCGAAACCCTGGAGCTTTTGGAGGAGCGGATTTTCGAATACCGGGGAACCCTGTTGCTGATCAGCCACGACCGGGCCTTCATAAATAATGTGGTCACCAGCACGATTGTCTTTGAAGGCAATGGCCATGTGGTTGAATACGCCGGCGGATACGATGACTGGCTCAGCCAGCGGCCGCAAGGTGCGGTAGAGCGGCTGCCGGTAAAAAACAGTCGAAAAAAAATCCGGCCCAAACCCAAAACGCGTCCTTCACGCAAGCTGGGGTATATACAACAGCGGGAAATGCAGGATTTGCCCCAAAAGATCGAAGCCCTCGAATCAGAGCAAAAAGAGTTGTTTGGGATCCTGGCCGACCCGGGGTTCTACAAAAAAGGAAAAGACGAAATTGCCGGGGTCAAATCGAATCTCGATCGCATCGAACGTGAAATCGAAACCGCCTATCGACGCTGGCAAGAACTTGAGGCGCTGAATTCACAAACGAACCCTTAGATAGCTATGCGGTGTTAGCCTACCTGAATAAAGAGGATGGCTTTGAAAAAGTCCACAAGGTGCTGGCGAATGCTCAGAAATCCAACCTTCCTGTTTTGATGAATGAGTTGAATGCCGTGAAACCTACTACATTCTCTATCGAAAACGAGGTCCTGAGCAACTGAGTATTTTCTGGACACTGTTTTGGCAGGGTTGCCCATATCTTCCCCCCTTCCTAAATACTATCTTGTAGATCTATACCTAAACATAAATCCCATTGCGCTATAAACTTTTCTTTTTATAACTTTATGTTATAATCATTACATCACCTTCGAAAAAAAAATAACAGACAAGGGGAATTGATATGCGCGGATCATTGCTCATTGGCCTTGCAGTGGTTTTGCTGGTCATCGGTATTTTAGTTATAAAAAATATGGGTGCAGATAAACCCGGCGGTGTCCAGGAATCGCAGACGAAAGAGTACATGAATAAAGCGAATAACGCTGCAGATGATGTGGATAAAAGATTAAAAGGCATCAAAAAGCAGACGAATGCGGTTGACTAAAATTTCACTGAAACATGGCGTGTCGAAATCTGACCAAAACAGGATCGGGATAAACCCCAAATAAGGGGTAGACTCATACCGAGATCTATATCAATCCAATTGAGCAATTCAAGGTCGGCGGCAGTCACCACAAAGTGGGCCTGACCCTTGGATCTCACTTTACTGATGCGATCTACCGAATTTTCACAATTTTGCGCGTCTGCAACAACAACTCCCGCCTTCTTACCGCACACCAACCGGACCGATCATAACCAAGACAATATCAATTGACATTGACAATAGCGGCTGCTTTGGATATCAAAATATGGTCGCATTCGACCTAATCAGGATTTTAGCAACTTTCATAAATACTTTCGATTTATGTCATAAGTCTGTATATCTTATCGATGATGAACCAATTGTCGATTTTATAATTTAGAATGCGTATATTGGATTTAAGGTTTTCTGCCCGTCGTGAGCTTTTGTGCCGAACGGTCTGTATTTAACATGGAAAGCGCCCTGTGATTCAACCAATCCGAGATCTGATATCAAAAATCCAAAATCTGCTTTGGATGGAGATTCATGATGATTATTGAAGTTTATTTTATAGCGGTAATAATTTTATTACTGTTTGCTGTTTTTGATTTATCCGTGGGGGTTGCCAACGATGCCGTCAATTTTCTAAATTCCTCGATCGGTTCAAGGGTCGCCCCTTATTTTGTGATTATGATGGTTGCCAGCCTCGGAATTCTTGCCGGTGTGACATTCTCCGGAGGAATGATGGAGGTCGCCAGAAAGGGCATATTTCATCCTCAGTTTTTTACCATGCCCGAACTCATTACGATCTTTATGGCCGTTATGCTGACAGATATCCTTTTATTGGATCTTTTCAATGCCCACGGGTTTCCCACTTCTACGACGGTGTCCATTGTATTTGAACTTTTGGGCGCTGCCGTGGCGGTGTCGCTGATTAAAATCATGCATGCGGCTGATGGTTCGATGACTTTAGGGCAGTATATAAACTCGGGCAAAGCCATGTCGATTGTCTTTGGCATTCTGCTGTCTATTGTTGTAGCATTTTTCTGCGGTGCCGTGGTTCAATTCATTTCTCGTCTGATTTTTACGTTTGACTATCAGAAACGGCTCAAGCGTTTCGGTGCCATCTGGGGCGGTGTTGCCATGGCGACCATCACCTTCTTTATTCTGGTAAAAGGGGCAAAAGGGGCATCTTTTATGACCCCTGAAACCGTCCGTTGGATTTTGGACCACAGCCTGCTGATGCTGGTTTCGATATTTGTTGTTTCAGCCATTTTTTTTCAAATTTTAATTTCTTTATTTAGAATTAATATTCTAAAGCCGGTCGTGCTGGTGGGCACCTTTGCACTCGCCATGGCCTTTGCCGCAAATGACCTGGTGAACTTTATCGGAGTCCCTCTAGCCGGGCTAAATGCATACGAGACGGCGGTCGCTTCAAGCGATCCGCTAAACATCACCATGGTGGCGCTGAGCAAAAAGGTGCAGTCCCACACGATATTGCTGCTCATCGCCGGGGGTATTATGGTGTTGACCTTGTGGTTTTCGAGAAAAGCCCGGTCTGTCACCGAGACTGAAATCAGCCTGGGGCAGCAGGAGGAGGGTACGGAGCGCTTCGAGTCCATATGGCTTTCCCGGAGAATTGTCAGCATGGTGCATACCATTGTCGAGTCCATAAAAAATATGGCCCCGCAGGTTGTCAGGGATCATATCGGACGGCGAATGGATCCCAGCATTTACAAACCCGCTGTGACCCGGGCAGACCAGCCTTCTTTTGATCTGGTACGTGCATCCGTGAACCTGATGGTTGCCAGCGCGGTGGTGTCATTTGCCACATCCATGAAACTGCCCCTGTCGACAACCTATGTAACGTTCATGGTGGCTATGGGCACGTCCTTTTCGGATCAAGCCTGGGGTATGGAAAGTGCGGTGTACCGCGTTACCGGGGTTCTGACGGTGATCGGCGGATGGTTCATGACGGCCTTTATTGCATTTGCCACCTGCTTTGTCTTTGCCGGTGTGGTCCACTATTTAAAAGTACCGGGCGTGCTGCTGCTGATGTGTTTGGCGGCCTTTATTATCCGGCAAAACCACAAAAAACACAAGGGGCGGGCCAGAGATAAAGAAGAACAAAAAATCTTTAACCTAAAAACGGTTGAAAATGCCCATGATGCCGTTTCCAATACATTTGACCATATGGCTTACTTTTTAAAAGAGATACGACAGTCTCTGAACGTGTCATTTGATGCCCTGTTCGACCAGGATGTCGATACGCTGAACCGCCAGCGCAAGAAAGTAAAGCAAATCCAGGTCTGGTCCAATATCATTATGGCAAATGTCTTCAAAGTATTGCGCTTGCTGCAAAAAGAGGAGCCCCAAATATCTTTTAAATATTCCCAGACGATCAGAAGACTGCAAAAGCTGTCCGATGGTCACCGGGACATCGTCCTGCGCTCCTATGTGCACACCAGCAATCAGCATAAAGGGCTGCTTGATGTCCAGATCGAAGAGCTTAAAAAAGCCAAAATTGTCATCCTTGACATTCTTGAAAAAGTGGAAAATGCCTTCAATAAAAAACAAATAGTAGATTACCAGAATATCATTGACCTTTATCATTACATTCGGGATCTGGCCGATCAATTTAATGAAGTTCAAATTGAAAGGATCAGAGACTACAGCTCCAAAACCCGTCTCAGTATTCTTTATTACGGCATTATGGGAAACTGTCTGATGCTTACCAAGCAGAACATCAAACTGCTCGAGATTTTCAACGAGTCCTTTCAGCTAGATAAACGGTTGTCAGACTCATATTTTGAATTTGACACCTAATTAATCCGCAATTAATCCAAAATTAACTTTAACCTCCGCTATTACGGGATGACACAGTTATCTTGAAAAAATTGAGGATGCATGCGTAAATTAGCTTTTGGATACTCAACCCGATGCAATATCAGGTGCCGGCATTGCGTGGCGACGGAAGGTCTTGCTTCCGGCCGGAAGATGGAATTGGATAAGGCCAAAGCGATCATTGGCGGGATGGCCCGGGTGGATGTCGGCGGAATAAGCTTTTCGGCCGGTGAACCGTTTCTGTATTTCAATGAAATTGCAGAGCTTGTGAAACTTTGCAGCCAAATTGGGATCTATACCAGAATCGTAACCAACAGCTTTTGGGCAAAAACGACAGAATCTTCAGATCACCATGTTTCAGAATTGAAAAAAAATGGGCTTTGCCAGTTGCGATTGAGTTACTCAAGGTGGCACCAGGAACACATCAACCACAGCAATGTGTTGAATGCGGCCCGTAGCTGCCGGAAGCTCGGGCTGAATTATTTTATATCCTTCGTTACCGATTTTTCCAAAGAAGACGATCAATATGAACAATTTCTGCGTAACCATGGCCTCATGTTTTTCCCAGAACCCTTCATCTATGCCGGTCGTGCGGAATCTTTCAAACGCAGGACTATTCAGACCGATTATCAGGCCAACTGCTGCGACATGAATCCCTATCTTTCGCCGGAGCTTGATATGTACGCCTGTTGCGATGCGGGCAGCCATTTCTCGGCAACAAACTTTTTTTACCTTGGGAACCTGACCGACCAAACACCGGAACAGCTTTTTGCTAAAAGTGAAACCGATCCATTGCTCAATTTCATAAGAACCATGGGACTAACCAATATCGCATCCTTCAGCGGTATGAAGGCGCGCGATATCATCACCTACAGCAAATGCGATCTATGCCGGAAACTGTTCAACTCTCCTGACACCCTGGCAAGGCTGCGCAGGGAAATGTCCCAACTGGCAGCCTGGAGCCGATAGTAATAGAGATATCACTCAAATCCGGGCGGCGGAATGAACCCTTGAAAATCCCGTTCCAGTAAGCGTGCAAAGTGAATGCAGGTGTAGTCACCATATTGCGGCCCGACAATTTGAATGCCGACCGGCAAGCCATCGGCAGCCAATCCAATCGGTGCCACTGTGGCCGGCAGGTAAAAGTTGCAGGAGTATCCGGCCCAGAACATTTGGGTCGTTGAAGGCTGAGGCTTGCCGTTAACTATCAGCATGCGCTCCCAGCGCTGCCCCTTCTGGTTATGGGGAAAGGCCGTCGTGGTTGCAGCCGGGCACAACAGCAAATCATACTTGCGGAAAAATTACGACCAGGCTAGTCGCATCCGGTGGCGGTTTTCATTGAACTTATGCCAGTCCCGGTGATACATAGCCTGGGCCCGGACCATTTGGCTCCGATAATCTGCAGCGTTTTTCTTTAATCTTTTAGAAGCCCGCAAATTTTTCTGAAATTCTTCCGCGCTCAGCCCTTTCACCGTTGCGCCTCTCAGCAGCTGTATATAATTGCGGTGGGCTTCGCGGCTATCAATTGCGGGTCTTGCTTTTTCGCTTACATGCACCTTGTTTTTTCTGAGAAAACGGACCAGAGCGCGAATCCTTTTTTGTACGGCGTCGTCGACTTCCGCCTCCGCGTCCGTGTAAATCACGGCCACTTTAAAGTCACTCAGCGCTTTTTTCTTGGGTTTCGGCAGCTGCAGCCGCCAGCCGGTGCCATCGATTTCATCCGGTCCGGCGATGACATCCAGTGCACACGCCAGGTCATCGGCACTGCGTGCCAGCGGCCCAACTGCGGCGATGTCCGTTGTCGCCACCACCCCGGGTAGTGCCTGACCGCGTGGTGTTACAATTCCATATGTCGGTTTATGACCAAAAACGCCGCAGTAATGGGCCGGGTTGCGAATCGAGGCGCCGATGTCGCTGCCCGCCTCGAACCCGGTGATGCCGGCGGCAAGTGCAGCGGCAGAACCACCAGAGGAGCCACCCGGAACCCTGGCGGCATCCCAGGGATTGTTCGTCGTCCCGTAAATTTCATTAAAGGTCTGCCAATCCGCCAGATAAAATGGAACATTGGTTTTGCCGAAAATTACCGCCCCGGCCACACACAGGCGCTCTACGACCATGGCGTTTTTTTTCGGATGGTTATCTTGGTATTCGGGTATGCCCCAGGTCGTCGGCATGCCGACGACATCATAGGATTCCTTGACGGTCATCGGGACACCGTGAAGCGGACCCCATATCTCGCCTCTGGCAAGCGCCCTGTCCGCAGTTCTGGCTCTTTTCCTGGCTGCC
>Ga0056115_1000177_pt1 | contig 31677 bp, 28 predicted proteins | sample WorMetOlspDAHAB1_FD_77007 | JGI IMG/M metagenome (GOLD analysis project Ga0056115, IMG submission 77007) | Marine gutless worms symbiont microbial communities from Max Planck institute for Marine Microbiology, Germany - Olavius sp. DAHAB.1 ...
AAAATTAACGATGATTTTCAGGATTATTTGGATGCGTTAACCGAGAGTTTAACCGAGCTTGCCCCATTTCAGGGGTGCGAAACTTGAGTTAATAATTTTAAATTATTTAATATCTAACTATCTGTTATTAAAGGGACTTATTAATTTTGTTGCATATATTAAACTGAGTTTTATTTTCTGTCAACAACTTTTTTATTGTGCAGAGTAATCCGTATGTATTTTCAAAGGTCATTTTATAATGTGCCGTTTTACTCATACAGGATCGCTCCATGCCTTTCGCCATTTTTTTAAGTCGGTAGCAAAGTTAGGATATTTGGAATGCTGCCCAAATCAAATGTGAATGGCTTTTTGAAAAACATTCAGTGTGGCCTCCTTGATAGCCTCTGAAAGAGTCGGATGGGCGTGTATGGCATGGATTATCTCTTCATCGTTGCATTCCAGGGTCTTGGCAAGACCGAATTCTGCTATCAATTCAGTGGCTTCCGGTCCAATGAGGTGCGCTCCCAGGAGCTCGTGATACTTGGAATCAAAGACTACCTTTACCAACCCTTCAGTTTCTCCGATCGCGCGCGCTTTGCCGTTAGCACTAAAGGGATACCGCCCGACTTTGATATTATATCCCGCATCAACAGCCTGCTGTTCAGTCATTCCGAATGAGGCCACCTGGGGCTTGCAGTAAGTACATCCTGGATAATCGCCGTAATTCATGCCCGGGGAATCCTTGCCGACGATTTTATCTACACATACAAGGGCTTCCTGAGAGGCGATATGTGCCAGACACGGCTCTCCTACCACATCACCTATGGCATAAATCCCCGCCACATTGGTGCGCATGAATTTATCCGTGGTGATAGTATTTTTTTCTACTTTCACCCCGATTTTTTCCAGTCCCAAACCTTCGACATTCCCCTGTACGCCAATTGCTACCAGACAGCAGTCCGCGCTGATAGTTTTAGGCCCATTTCCATCCGACAATTTAGCGGTAACTTTTGTTTTATCTTTCTTCAATGACTCCACGCGGGTTCCCGCATAAATCTGCATGCCCTTCTTTTCAAAGATTCGTTGCAGGGTTTTTGAAATTTCACTGTCTGCCACCGGCAGAATTTGCGGCATCATCTCCACCAACTTAATATCTGTCCCGAATGTATGATATAGATATCCAAACTCCACACCAATAGAGCCCGCACCGATTATAATCATTGATGGGGGCGGTTTTTTCATCACCATTGCTTCTTTGCTCGATATTATGCGCTTCCCATCGAATTTGACCCCGGGTACCATTCGCGGGCGGCCGCCGGTTGCGATGATAATGTGTTTGGCTGACAATCGGTCAGTTTCCCGGTCTTTACCGTCATAAACTGCGACGGTGGCGGTATCCGTCAGTGTACCGGTTCCCCTGATGACACTGACTTTATTTTTTTTCATCAGATAATCGACGCCGCGCGAATTTTCTGCCGCAATCGATCTGCTTCTTTGGATAATATCAGGAAAATCAAACTTCAAATTTTCAAAGGCAAAGCCCCATTTTGATGCTTCGTTTAAAAACGCCATCTGCTCCGCGCTTTTCAACAGGGCTTTGGTCGGTATACATCCCCAGTTAAGACAGACGCCGCCCATCGCAGCTTTTTCCACGATGGCCGTTTTCATACCGCATTGAGATGCGCGAATCGCCGCTACATAACCCCCCGGCCCACCGCCGATAACGACTAAATCGAAATTTGTTTTCATTTATACATACCTAATTAAACTGCATATCGTTTAAGATTGATTTCAGGGATATCGATGTTCCCCGGCTGCCGGACTAAAAAAAGAACCAGGTCCGCGATGTTCTCAGGTTCAATTACCGCGCTTTGACTGACCCGTTCACCCATATAGGTGCCCTTGAGCAGATCGGTTCTGACCCCGCCCGGGCAAATGGTATGGACATGGACATTGTGAGGCCTGGCCTCGATCGACAGACAGCGCATAAACCCGAGCAACCCGTGCTTGCTGGCGCAGTAGCCTGCTTGATGGATGAAGCCCTGGGTACTGGCCGAGCTTGCGATTGCGATGATCCGTCCACTATTGCGATCTTTCATTTTCAGAAAAGCACTTTGGCAAATAAGAAAGGAGGCCGTGAGATTGGTTCGCAGGACCCGATTCCATTCTTCTAGTTTAATTTCAGCAATCGGTTTTTCCAGAAAAATGCCGGCGTTGCTGATCAATACATCCGGGGAATCGAACTGCTGGAATACATTCTTTAACGCAGCCTCTATTGCATTGGAATTCATCAGATCACATGGAACCGCCAGGGCTTCACCCCCGACGGCATGGATTTTTTCGACTACTTCCTGTAGCTGATCGGTTGAGCGGGCCAGCAGGGCTAAACGCATTTTTTCTTTTCCCAGCGCAAGTGCGATGGCTTTGCCGATTCCACGACTTGCGCCGGTGACGATCGCTGTTTTGCCGCTAAGTGTATTTTCCATAGGACCTCTTTGTTCTTTACTTCTCCTTGAGATTCGAAACCGCCGCCAGCATATCGCCGATTTCAGCGTGCATTTGACCGGCCTTTTTATAAATTGGCAGTAACCTGGTATATTCGGCACTGTTTTCCGCTATCGGTCGGGCAACATCTTCGACGGCATGGATTTCATCGATGATATCAAAATCAGGCCAGATGCCGGTTCCGACTGCTGCCAGGGCGGCTGCGCCCAAAGCGGCTGCCTGTTGATCAATGTTGCTTTTAACTATATTCATCTGGTAAACATCGGCCAGCATCTGGCTCCATAGTTTGCTTCGACTGATGCCCCCGACAACTGTCATCTCATCGGCAACATTTGTAAGTCTTCTTAACTCATCCAATGCGACGCGCAACCCAAAAGCCACCCCTTCCATTGCGGATCTTATCAAATCCGGGCGGGTGTGGCCGAGATCCAGCCCCATAAATGCACCACGGATATTCGGACTGGCATCCAACAAGTTGCCGCCGGCCAAGCTCGGGTTAAAAATGATGGAGTTGGATCCGACCGGTGATTTCTCGGCCTCAGCTGTCATCAGTTCGTAGGGGTCGACGTTTTTTATTTCAGCTTCGGATACAATGGATTGGCAAATCTGGTCCCGCAGCCAGCGAAAACTGGTGCCGGCCGAAAAGATTGCCGTGGCCGACATAAACAGACCCGGAACGACATGGGCAAACACATACGGCCTGGACCGGACATCCAGCAGCGGTGTGCCTGATGCAACCGCAATCCAGCTGGACGAGCCCAGGGCGTTGTAAACCCGGCCTTCCTGAAAACTTCGGGCACCGAGTGCCATGCAGGAATTGTCAACGCCTCCGGCAACCACTTTTATATGAACAGGCAGATTGAGGGCATTTGCAGCTTCCGGTGTCAATTCTCCGATCACTTCAGTCGACGGGACGATGTCCGGGAAAATATCCCTTGGTAGACCGCTGGCTTCGATCGTCGATTCAGAATATTTCCAATTCACCAGGTCATAAGCGCCGCAGCCCGATGCGTATGAATAATCGGTAACCATCCTGCCGGTAAGTTTGTAATTGATATAATCCTTGGTGCCGATGACCCTGTGGATGTTATTAAACATCTCGGGCTCATGGTCTCGATACCACATGATCTTGAATACGGAGTACAACGCAGGCGGGAATCCATTGCCGGTCATCAAATACCACTCGTTTTCATCGACCGTTTCAAAAAACTGATGACTCTGGGAATGGGGCCGCGAGTCTGACCAGATGGGCGTTGCATCGCGCAGCAGGTTGCCCTTGCGATCCAGTGGTACAACACCCAGGCTGTGACCTGAGATTCCACAACAACAGATCTCATTTCGATCAATGGAAGCTTCGGCAAGCAAGTGGTTGGTGCTCTCAACCACCGCATTCCACCAATCTTCCGGCCGCTGTTCGTGCCATCCGGTGGCCGGGTACAGGGTGGGATAAGAAACGAAATTTTCGGCCAGGCACCGACCCCCGGTATCATATAAGGAGGCTTTGTTGCCGCCTGTCCCCAAGTCATAGGCAATGATGTATTGACCGTTCATTGGTTCTCTCCTATCAAGTGAAAATTTATTGCTCAATCAAAAATCGGTTATACCCCCACGCCTGTGCTATAATCATTATGCCTGAATTGAAACCACACTCCGAAAAGACATGATTCCCTATAGTGCGAGATTATAGATTGTCTTTACCTGTTCTTTGTCAATCGGCGGGCGGCTGTTGAGTTTACCATCCGGACCGAAACTGATCCGCACGACATCATCAACCATGTCGTCGATTTCATCCTCGGATATTTGAAGATCCGACAAGCGCGTCGGGACCCCGGCATTTTTCAAAAAAGAGTCAAACTGATCAATAGCGGCTTGAGCCACAGTGTCGGACGTTTTCCCATGGACCTCCATTCCAAGAATTCGATCTGCAAACTGCACGTATCTTTCCAGACGATGTTTATACATATGCTTCATCCAGGCGACCATCACGATGGTCAATGATGCCCCATGGGTTACGTTGTGCCGGGCCGACAGAACATGACCGAGCTGATGCATGGGTGCCCAACCCCCGATTCCCGCCTGAAACCATCCATTCCAGGCTATAACGCTGGCCCACTGAAGATGGGCCCGCACCTTCACGTCATTGGGGTCCTCCAGGGCCTTGCCGACATTCTCCATGATGGTGACTATCACTCCTTCTAAAAGCCGATCCTGCAAGGGGGTATCATCCACACCATTTAAATATGTTTCCATGGCATGTGAGATGGTATCGGCCGCGCCGCAGGCCGTTTGATAGGGCGGAAGACTGCAGGTGAGTGAAGGATCGACAATCGACACCTTCGGGTATAGACATTCGGCAAACACATATGATTTCTCCATGGTCTTCTCGTTTGTCACCACAGCGCCGCAATTCATCTCACTGCTGGTCGCAGGAAGGGTTGGCACCATTAAAAGCGGCAGCGCCTTTTCAGGTGCCTCAGCGACCTCTTGATCATGACGACTGACGATCATATTCCAGAGATCATGCTGATATTGAACGCCCGCTGCGGTGATCTTCGCCACATCCATCGCACTGCCGCCACCGACTGCAATCACGAGATCCACATCTTCGGTCTTGCACCGATTGACGGCCACATCGACTTGACTCATCAACGGATTGGCGGTTACCTCATAAAAAGGAACAACGTCTAGACCCGCCGCAGTCAACATGGATTCTATGCTCTTTAGCAAATCTGAAAAAAAATCGTGTTCCCGGTAAGACACCACCATCGCTTTTTTACCCAGTTTGGCTGCTTCCTCGCCGGTGCGGGAGACTTCGCCGGGCCCGAAAATGATTTTGACGGGATTGTATAATTCAAAATTTTCCATGCCACGCTCTCCTTTCATTTTCTTGGGTGATTTGAACTACAAACGTCACTAATATACCTCAAGCTCCTGAGAATTGGACATTAATCTGTTTTTGCCTCATTAAATTATATGCAAGATTCAGGTACTATAATGACATATCGGCATAGACGCCTCGCAATATTTCCGCGGGATCCGGGATGGTGCATTCTTTTTCACTGTAATTTACGGCCGCCTCGATCTCTTCCTCGACCCGTTTTTCTAATTTTTGCCAGGCGCTCTCGGTTAAAATACGTTCCTTGATGAGTTCTCTTTTGATTCGTTTGATCGGATCCTTTTTTTCGCCTTTTTTTCTCTCCTCATCCGTGCGGTAGATATCGGCATCACTGATGGAATGCCCCGTCCAGCGATGAACCATGCTTTCAATCAGTGTGGGGCCTTTGCCGGTGCGGGCCCTTTGGATGGCCTTGCTTGTCTCTAAATAGACTTTTTTAACATCATTGCCGTCGACGTTGACCCCCGGTATGCCGTACCCTTTGGCCCGATCCACCAGCTTTTTCATGCCGGTCGCTTTTTCCACGGACACCGACATGGCATAAGCATTATTAATCAGGACGAAAATGACCGGCAGTTTGAAGGCCGCGGCCATATTTAAACCTTCATGGAAATCACCGCGGTTGGCGGCGCCGTCACCAAAAAAGCAAACCATTACCGCGCCCGCGCCGTCCATCTTCAGGCCCAGCCCCACGCCAACGGCAATGGGGATCACACTGCCGATCGGACCGGGCATGGGGATGATATGATGGGAAAGATCACCGTACATATGCGAGCCTGCCGGAACCCGGCCCCCTTCACAGCCCTGGTCTTTGGCATAGTATCCGGCCATCAGGTCTATCAGGGGCATGCCCTTCATCAATTCCGGGTTCTTGCCGCGGTGGGATAGCGAGACATAATCTCTTTCCTCTAAACCATAGCAGACGCCGACAGCGGTGGCCTCCTGCCCGATTCCCGGATGGTGGTGCCCACGCAAGCGAGCCTCTTTAAACAGGGTGGTAATGCGCTCTTCAAGCCGTCTTCCCATCACCATCCAGTACGCCATTTCCTTTAAATCTTTTTTGGGTATTTGCATATGATTTCCTCTCTTATCTTCCATTCACCAAACGCCGCTGGTCAGTGCAATATCAACAGCAGCGATTTGAGACTTTCAAGTTTATCTCGCATTTCGGCAAAAAACCGTGACGCCGGGCCACCATGAACCGCCCGGTGATCGTAAGAATTGGTTACAAACATTTTTTTTCTAGCTTCAATGGACCCGTCGATGACAGCCGGCGCCTCTCGCACGGCCCCGACACAAACGATCGTGGTCTGAGGCGGAACGATTATCGAAAATCCGGAATACAATCCCAAAGGCCCCACATTGGAAATGGTTATCGTGGCATCCTGGACATCCCGGGGTTCAAGCTTGTCTTCCCGGGCTCTGACAACCAGCGATTTCAACTCGAGGGCGATATCTGCGATCGATTTGTTCTGGACCTGTTTCACAACCGGCACGATCAGCTTGCCATTGGCATCAACCGCGATACCGATATTCAAATCATGCCGGATGACATAATGGTCGCCATAGCAATGCGCATTGATCTCAGGCGTAATTCTGATTCCGGCCTGGATCGCCTTCATAATAAAGGGCATATAAGTCAGCCGGGGGATGGACGAATCCTTCTGGGTTTCAGCGATGTAGTCCGACAATTCCGTCACATCGATATCAATGGATTGGGCATGATGGGGGATCTCGGTCCAGCTGGTTGTGAGGCGGTCTGCAATGACCTTGCGCCAGTGTGTGAGGATTACTTTTTTATCGCCAGTAGGCGCCTGCAAGTCCGACGCCAAGATCGGCTCAGCTTCTTCTGGTTTCGGCTCGGCCCGATCTTTCTTCTGTTGAATCACGCTGAGAACATCATCTTTTGTGATCCGTCCGCCGGGTCCGCTGCCGGACCCGATCAGAGACAAGTCGACACCTTTTTTTCTTGCGATCGTTTTTGCCAGTCGTGATATCCTTTTTCTTATTGGTTTCTCACTATCTCGATGGATATTTTTCTCTGAGTCCGATTTGTCGGATTCAACCAAGGGCTCACTTGGTTTTACCTGATCGGAAACAACGGACTCAGCCTGGGCTGCAATAATTCCGAGTACTTCTCCGACCGGAACGACGGCACCGACCTGACATCGTATTTCAGTTAAAATCCCGCTGCCCGGTGCCGGTATTTCAACGTTAACCTTATCGGTCTCGACTGCAACGATGGGGTCTCCTTCTTGAATCGTATCTCCGATATTTTTAAACCATTCAACAATCGTTGCTTCGGCAATGCCGAAACCTGCTTCCGGAACTTTGATTTCGTACAACATCTATGATTCCTCCCGCTGCCTAAACAATCTCTAAAACCGTTTTAATAATCTTTTCCGCATTAGGCAGATAAAACTGCTCCATTTCCGGGGAAGAGGGGACTGGACAAAAAGGAGCCCCCACACGTTTAACAGGTGCTTCCAGGAAATCGATGCCTTTGTCGGCCAGGATGGCTGCAATTTCACCACCGAAGCCACCAATCACCGGCGCCTCATGGACGATGACGGCCCGGCCTGTTTTTTCCACTGACTGGAGGATGAGGTCTTCATCCAGCGGCAGTATGGTTCGGGGATCCAGCACCTCGGCCTGGATTTTTTCCTTCTCCAAAAGATTAGCGGCTTCAAGCGCCTGCTGCACCATGGCGGACAGGGCGATGATCGTTACATCATCCCCCTCCCGCTTGATATCGCCTTTTCCGATCGGCACGGTATAATCCTCATCCGGCACAGGCCCTTGTAGTCGTTTGTACAAAAACTTGTGTTCCAGAACCAAAACCGGATCGTTATCGCGGACAGCGGCCTTGAGCAGACCTTTGGCATCAGCCGGTGTCGACGGCAGCACGACTTTTAAACCCGGGACGCCGGCAAACCAATGATCAAAACACTGGGAATGGTGCATACCCGCACCGACACCCCCGCCATAGGCGGTTCGGTAAACAATCGGAACATCGACCTCCCCACCCAGAGACCACCGCATTTTGGCTGCACAATTTACGATCTGTTCAGAGGCAATCGTCAGAAAATCACCAAACATGAGTTCGACAATCGGGCGATATCCGACCAGGGCCGCACCAATTGCAGATCCGGCAATGGCGGATTCCGAAAGCGGTGCATCAATGACCCGCTGGGCGCCGAATTTATCCAGCAGCCCCCGGGTAGCGCCAAAAACCCCGCCACCGCCATAGCCAACGGCAATGTCTTCACCAATTATAAAAACCTTGTCGTCTCTGGCCATTTCTTCTGTGATCGCCTCGTTCACAGCATCCAAATAAAATAAATCCTTCATTGCTACCTCTCAAAACCTCATTTACAGTGGTTGTAATAATTAAATTTCACTATTTTTGGTTAGAACATCATTGTGAATTTTGGATTGCGGATTGCGGATTGCGGATATTGGATTGGTGGTGTCGCTGCGCTTCGTCGATTTAATAAGATCGACAGAATACCTTAAATCCAAAATCCGCAATCTAAAATATTTACACTGTTCATTATCAGCATCTGAATTTGTCTAAAACCGAATGAATCTCTGGCCATGGCTATAATCTACTACTTTTGGTCCGCTTTTTGGTACAATTCGATGATGACATTGTCCGGGCCCCTGAAAAATGCGATCTTGGGGCCATTTTCCCGGGTAACCATGGGCGGGGAGTTGAACTCATAACCCAGGTCTTTGATTTGTCGATAAGTTTCATCGATATCGTCGACAATGAACGCAATGTGAACCAGCCCAGGGTCGTCCTGGGATTGATAGGCGGTATTAAGTTTGGCCTGATCCTTGTTTTGGTATTCAATCAGTTCCAGACGATGGTTTCCCTTGATAACATAGCAGACATTAACTTCCGCATCCTCTACGGCGACCACCCGGCTAATCTCTTTGCCCTTGTGGGAAACCCTGATCCCTTCCTCCATCCCCATAACTTCAGTATAAAACTTGACTGATTTGTCAAGATTTCGAACACTTATACCAACATGTAAATAATCTTTGACCATGCGATCCTCCCGACCGGTATTGTAAATCGGTCAAACTCACATAACTTTGTTAGCATGTAATTTCCTGCTTACATGTTTATATGTTTATGGGTGATGCTGTCAAGGATAAATTCTATACTGGGACCCAAACGTCAGGCCTCACCGGTCAGTAAGATAGATGGCTGTGGTCATTTGCATGTCGCAGGCGGGCATGGAAAGTGGACATGGGTCAAATTCGGGACTTCAGGAAGTTAGGGATTCAGGTGTTTCGGAATTGAAGGAATATTATCCTTCTTCAGTCTTTAACATTACATGCTTTAGAGTGGTTACACTACTTTTTGCGGGAAAAATAGTCCGGTGGTCTTTCAATCGAAGACTTCAATACACAGTTAGTGCCGCTGATGCGGGCATCAAAATTTTCGACGGCCTGTCCATTGGCGTCGTAGGCAACGCCTTTCATTCGAAAGCACGGTTCCCACAATTCCACTTGGAGCAGTTTGGCGTCCACGAGGGACATCCTGGATGCCATCACCTCTCTGTCTGCGCGAACGATCTCCAGGTTGAAATATTGACCCATCAGGCTGTAAAGATCGTCTGCAAACCGATCTTTATGAATTTCAAGCAGTTTGGAAAACCGTGAGAACGGCAAATAAGAATCCACAACAAGTAATGGTTTGTCGTCGATAAAGCGCAGGCGTTTTAAATGAATCACCGGATCTCCCGGTTCCAGTCCCAGGGCTTTGGACACCGAGGCCGACGGTTTCTGCCGTTCCCTGCCCAGCAGTCGGGTGTGGTCACTGAGGCCGATTTTTTCGATCATCTCACCAAAACTCAAGAGTTGGCTCATCAGGACCAGGGACACGCCCTTGAGCTTCTGAATAATGGTGCCCTTTCCGCGAATCCGTTTCAGATAACCGTTTTTGATCAATATATTGATGGCTCGGTTGACGGTCGGGCGACTGACTTCGAGTTGGGAGGAAATTTCCTCTTCACTGAGAAAACGACTGCCGGGCTCAAACATGTTTACTGTCAAAAAATTTTCCAGGACATCGGCGACCTGGTAATATAGCGGAAGATCGCTTTCAGTCAGATACTCCTTATAAGCTGTCAGTTTGTCATTCACATCATCATATGTATTCATGTTTACAACATATCCAAAATTAAGAAAAGTTTCAATGTTAATAGCCTAATCAGATTGGCGCTTTGCTTTTATACATACGGTTGACGACCCACTCACTTTGCATGGCCATGTTGATTGATAGAGCCCCCAGCAGCAAAAGGCCTTTGACGAATTTAACATAAAAAGGATTGACGCCCATCATGGTCAGACCGTTGGTCAGGGACACGATAATAATGGTGATTAGGATTACCCCCAAAGTTTTCATCCTGCCGTATACTACGACACTGAACACAGCGATGATCAGGGCATCCAACAGAAACCCGTCTCCAATATCGACGCTGACGACCTCCATATGCGCTGTATGAACGATTCCGGTGACCGAAGCAAATAGACCACCCATCACAAAGGTCAGCATCGTATGTTTTCTGATGTTGATGCACGACAGCCAGCTAGCGGTGATATTGCCCCCGATGCTCGAAACCCGCCGGCCGAACACCGTTCTTTCCATTAGAAAATAGCAGACGACGGCCAGCGCTGCCATAATGATGATCGTATTGTGTATGGAAAATATTTTGCCGTTGCCAATAATCGTATAGGTTACCGGCAAAAACATGATGATATTGCCGCTTGTGATCCAGTACCGCAGGCCGAGAATGATAAACTGGGTCCCCAAGGTGACGATAAATGACGATATACCCAGATAGGAGGTCAAGGCGCCGTTGAAGAGGCCGAAGACCAGGCCAACGGAAAGCCCGCAGACCAGCCCGACGGCGATGCCAGCTTCATATTCCTTCATAATGGTGGTGGCAATGATGGCCGAAAATCCGGCGATATGACCCAACGAGAGGTCAATGCCGCCGGCGGCGATAATGATCGCCATGCCAAACGAAATGACACACATCTTGCTGGCTTCTTTTAAAATATCGATAAAATTGGCCCGATCGATAAACGTGGTGGTGAAAATTTGAAACAATACCACCATGCCGATCAAAATGGCGGTCAGCACCAGGGTCTCTTTGGAGGGACTGAATTTTTTCAGGGCACTGTCGTTTGTGTTCATATGCTAATCCTAGAGCTCAACGCATGTCAGGCGTTTTTTACAGCCGGTTGTGAGATATTGATGGTTTCAGGTTTCAGGATTTGTCCTTGCTGAACACTGAAACCTGACACCTGAAACCCATAAACTGCGTTCTTGCTGCCTTGCCAGAGACTTCCAAACCGAGTGCGGCGTCGGGGCAACCCTATATTTTAATTTGCTTGATGGAACGATTTTTAATACTTGATAAACCCACCGCAAGTAACAGCAGAAATCCAAGAATCAGATTTATGAAGTAATATATGACGCCGATCTGAGTCAGAAAATTGATAATCAGGCTTAGAAACATAGCACTGATCAACGTTCCCAGCGGATTCACCCGGCCCGGTTCAAACATGGTGGTCCCCAGAAAACAGGCAGCCAGCGAGGGAACAAAAAGGGCCCAGCCGGAATCGATGACGCCTCCCGAGCTACGTAACGGTTCGATGACTCCGGCAATGCCGAAGCAAAGCGCTGCGAATATAAAGGCCCACAGCTTGATGCGCTGCGTTTTAATGCCCACTTCCTTGGCGGCTTCTATGTTTTCGCCGATCACTTTAAGCTTAAAACCGGCAGTGGTGTATACGATAAAAAAGAAATAGACCACAAATGATATGACTAGTATGACGGCCGGAAAAGGAACACTGAAAATCAGCATGGAGGCCACTGCCAAAACCTCCTTGTCATAAATCCATACCGCGAGACCGTTTGTCAGGCCGCGCTGCAATCCCATCATAATAAACATCATGCTCAGGGTTGCTAGAAAGGATGAATATCTCAATTTACTGACAACCAGGCCGTTCAGGATACCGATAGCCAATGACAAAACGATTACAATCATGGCCGCAGCGAGCCCGTTCACCGAATCCAGAAGCAACACAAAAACGGTTCCCAACAGTCCCAGCGATCCCACGTAGGATAAATCGATTTCACCGCACATCATGACGATTGACAGCCCGAAGGCAACGAGGCTCAGCACGGTTGCCTGGGACGCGATGTTCATCAAATTCGCCCAGCTTAGCAGCGGCAAGTCTGAGAATATCAACTGCATCAAAAGAATAAACACCAGCAGGACGGCAACAGTTCCGAATTTTGCCAGGAAATCACCCGCTTTGGACTTCATTGTGGACGCCTCCTCCCATCATGTTCATTAAAACTTCTTCGCGTGTTGTCTCCTCAGGTATTAATTCAGCAACAATGGTGCCCCGATGCATTACCAGCAGTCTATCACAAAGACCCAGTGCCTCCTGGATGTCGCTGGTCGCCAGGATTACGGCGGCGCCTCCTTCGGCCAGGTCTCCGACAAGATCATAAATTTCGAATTTTGCACCGACGTCTATGCCGGCGGTGACTTCATCCAACAGAAAGATCCGTTGCCCGCCTGCCAACCATTTGCCCAGAACGACTTTTTGCTGGTTGCCTCCGCTGAGCGCTTTGACGCCGGTGTCGGAATTCGGCGTTTTAATCTGCAGCCGGTTAATCAGATCTATGGCTTTATCCTGCTCTTTTTTCCTTTTGATAAACCCGATTTGGGAGAAAGCACTGAGATTGACCAGGGTAAGATTTTCGCGGACTGCGAAATCCAAAACCAGGCCTTCATCCGATCTGTTCTCGGGTACATAGGCAAGGCCTGCTTTAAGCGCATCCGGCGGACTTTGAATAGTTTCACTGTTTGAACCGATCATAATCGTGCCGCCATCCGGTTGTTCAACACCGAACAGTAGCTGCAGAACTTCGCTTTTGCCAGCACCGACGGCACCCACCAATCCGACCAATTCCCCTGCCTTGGCCGAGAACGATAATTTCTTTATCGCCGTGCCGTAACTGAGATCATTAACCTCAACGACGGTATGGCCCTTGTCGGTTTTACGTTTGGGTACCAGCTGTTCAACGGCCCGGCCAATCATCTGGTGCACCAACTCCTCCTGGGATATCTCAGTGGTTTCGGCGGTCTTGATCTTCAGCCCGTCACGCAGCACGGTAACTCGGTCACAGACACGGTAGATTTCCTCAAGGCGGTGTGAGATATAAATAATGGTAACTCTTTTTTGCTTTAAGGTGTTTAGGAGCTCAAACAGCTGCTCGGTTTCTTCCAATCCCAGACGGGCGGTCGGCTCATCGAGAATGAGGACCTGGGGGTTCTGAACCAGGGCCCTGGCCAGGATCACCAGCTGGCTTTGGGCGGCACTCAGGTTTCCAGCGGTCTGTTCGATGTCCAAAGTATTGCTGACAAGCTTTAGGGCTTCCCTAGCTTGTGGATATCCCGCCTTCCAGTTCAGCAAACCCAGGGTTCGGGTCGGCGGATTTCCGAGCAGGATATTTTGACCGATGTTCAGGCTGCCGATAATGTTCAAGTCCTGGTGGACCGTCAAAATTCCCTGGCTTTGAATCTCCCAGGGTGACAAGTCGTTGATACGGTTTCCCCTATACAAGATGGCGCCCTTGTTTTCTTTTAACTCCCGCCCCAGGATCTTCATCAATGTCGACTTGCCGGCACCGTTTTCACCGACGATTCCATGCACTTCACCTTCTTGGATCTGCAAATCGACTCCCCTCAGGGCCTGCACGCCGCCGAATCGTTTTTCAATTTGCTGCATATCCAAAATAAAGGATTCACCCATTATCAGCTCCTGAAAATGCCGGTAGGATAAAGGCCGCAACCGATATCCTACCGGCTATACCGGTTGTCATATATATGTTCCATTTGGTCTAGATCGCAAAAGGTTGAGATCTCTCCGTGCAATAATCAAAATTACCGTAAATTATGACAACCGCTATGTTATTTTTCGCGCATTAAATACGCTGATCAGCCGGTTTAATCATGGTGGTACTGATAGGCTATTTGTCAAAAATCAGTATGGGGCTATGACCCCCATTAATTAATTAAAAAAATGATTAGAGCGTTTGGACCCAGCTAAATAGACAGAATCGGCATCTTAAGAATGATTCAAAAACTGGCCGTATCGGAACGTTTTTGGTGCAAACGCTCTATTTGCTACCTCATGGTCGGTCAAAACTTCGGTTTTCAAGATTAAAACGGGCGCTTGGTGTCATAGTGATAAATATCCCAGCATTCTCCCGGCGTCATGGGGGTCAGCTTGGAGAAATCCGTTTCGGGATCGCCGTTGGAAATAAAATACGTCGGGCCGAATACCGACAGCGGCACGCTTTCAACGCCCTGGGTCAAGGCCCGGTCCATGAACTCGGCGGCCAGCTGTCCCAAAACACGGGCATTTTGTCCCATGCACATCATAACCGGTGCATCGGGCTTGGCCATCTCGGCCAGCAGCGGTTTGCCCGGATCAGCGCTGGAGATGAAAATTTGTTTGGTTTTGCCCATTTCTTTTACCGCCTTGATGGCGCCGACGGTCGGCATATCCCAGGTGGTGATGATACCTTTCAGATCAGGATGCTTGCGAATGGTGCTTTTTACGATTCGATAGGCGTTGCCGACCGGGTCATCGACACCGACTTCAAATGTGTTCAGGACTTCGATCCCCGGAAATTCCGCAAACGTCGCCTGGGCCATGCGCGCCCGAATCAGTAATGAATGCCAGCCGGGTGTGTCCAGAACAATGACTTTCCCCTCACCTTTCATTTTGGTACTCAGAAAGATGCCCATCTGAGTGCCGCCGGAGTAATTGTCGGCATATACGCCGCTGATCGCTCCGGGCAGCACCATGTCGACGGCCACCAGCGGAATTCCGGCCGCTTTTATTTTTTTGGAGACTTCAATAAAGGCGGGTCCTTCACCGCCGACGATGATGATGCCATCCACCCCGCGTTGCATGAAGTTTTCAGTATCCATTACCTGTTTGCGGATCTGGCCTTCCGCATTCGAGTGGATAACCTTGTAGCCCTTGGCTTCCAGCGCCTTTTTGACTTCGCCGCTGCAATAGATGTTCCAGTCATTTCCCATCCAGATGGCGGTCACGCCGATCACTTTTTGTTTGGCAAATACGGTATTGGGGACAATAAACGCGCAAATCAGAACGAAAACTAAAGCCAATAACATGTATGTTTTCTTCATTTCTCTCCTCCTATTTTGCTAAATTCATGGTGTCGAATCCTAAAAAGGATCATCTCAGTTATCAGATCTTTATTCCACCCCCCTTCCATATATTTGAGCCACAATTGCTACCTGCAGGATTCAGGTAATCAATCTTCTATGCCGAATGCACCCTTGAAGGCATCGGCAATTTCGGGATGGACATCCGGATTGATGCCATCCGCATCATATTCGAGGCCGAGTACATCCAGATCATGCTTTAACTGGACAATTTCCTCTTCCGGGGATACGCGCGGCGGTACAGACCGGCCCAGCGGTGTCAGCCAGGCGTTCAGCGTATGACCGCCGTCCACCATCAAGTCATGTCCGGTTACATAATTCGAGGCGTCCGATGCCAGAAAAACCACCGGTCCATACAAATCTTCCGGCCGCTGGACATGCCCTAACGGCGTCAGTTCACGGATCCGTCCGCGCACCACGGCCGGTGTGGAGGCGTGCATGGGAGTCAGGACATAACTGGGACTAATACAGTTCACATTGATATTGTATTGACCCCACTCGGTGGCCAGGGTTTTGGTCATATGGACGATACCGGCTTTGGATGCATCGTATGACGCATTGCAGTTTGCGATGCTCGCCGACATGGAAGCCATATTGATAATTTTGCCGCCGGCAGGTGACTGCTTGATCATCTGCTGAGCTTCCGCCTGGGCACACAGAAAAATCCCGGTCAGGTTGACGGCAATGACTTTATCCCAAGATTCCTGGTCGATCTCCTCATCGGCCCCCAAAATGGCGATTCCAGCGTTATTGACCCCAATATCCAACTGGCCGAACTGGCCGACTACCTGTTGAACCATCGCCTGAACCTGCGCTTTGTCAGCCACGTCGCATTTGACGAAGAGCGAGTCGCGCCCCATGGCTTTGATCTCCTCAACGACACTGTTGCCGGCAGTTTCATTTCTGGCAACGATCGCCACGTTCGCTCCGGCCTGTGCCAGAGCCAAAGCGAAACCCCTCCCGATACCGATCGATCCGCCGGTAACCAGGGCTTTTTTTCCAGTGAGATCAAACAAGGTCATATCTTTCATAGCAACCTCCTTTTGTTGAAATAGTTATGGAGCACATGATGCAAAAAAATAGAAATGATCGAATCCTCCCTAACACTTGACGGACCGGATAGAACCAATAATGAGGCGTGTTGACAAATTTACCAATAAATTTGATCAATGTCATCACTTTATTACTTTTACTTGTAAGGACATATTGTCATGGTGACATCGGTATCACTGCTGAAATATCATGTCAAACAAAAAAATATTTTCCTTCCACCAATTGGCGTCTCCCGAACCAAGCCACTATTTAAGCGCCTGGCTATTTTCCCGCTGGTGTTTTTTCTTGACAAATTAATGACCTCTATCTAAGAATGTAATCCTGTTTTTACATGTTTATATGTTTGTGTCTATACATCATAGAGGAGCTAAATTATGGAAGCACTGGTAAAAACGAAACCCGGCAAGGGTTTTATGGAAATTAAAGAAGTTTCAGATCCCGTGCCGGAGCGAAACGAAGTTTTAATTAAAATTGAAGCCGCCGGCATATGCGGCTCTGATGTCCACTTTTACGACGGCTCTTTAACCCATTGCATCCCACCGGTCATACTGGGGCACGAATTCGCGGGAGAGATCATACGGGTCGGAGATGCCGTTGTGAAATATTCGCCGGGCGATCGGGTCGTTTCAGAACCGCATAAAGGAGGCTGCGGACTGTGCCGCTTTTGCCGGACAGGTCAAACCGAGGTTTGTCCAGACAAGCGGGCCATTGGCTACAAGATCAATGGGGCCTTCGCACCGTATATCACGATGCCGGAAGTTTCCCTGCATCCAATACCCGCCCACCTGCCATTCGAGCATGCCGCCCTGGCCGAGCCCCTGGCAGTAGTGGTAAAAGGGGTGCTGGAACGAACTAGGGTCAACCCGGAGGATTTTGTTGTCGTGCTGGGCTGCGGTCCCGTCGGTTTGCTGGCGGCCAACGCGGTCAAGGCCGAAGGCGCGCGCGGTGTGATGATCACCGGCACGGACTTGGATGAAGGCACCCGCCTAAAAACAGCCCGCCAGATGGATATTGACCATGTACTCAATGTGCAGCAGGATAATATTAAAGAAGCCGTTATGTCCCTTACCGACGGCCTTGGAGCCGATCTTGTTGTCGAAGCCTGCGGTGTTGAAGCGGCCATCCATCAGGCCTTTGATATCATCCGGACGGATGGACGGATAGCGGCTATCGGTCATACCGGCCGCGAGTTTTTATCTGTGCCGTGGGAGACCGGCCTTCACAAGGGTGCCCATGTCACCTGGAGCTTCAGTTCAAACTGCTCAAGTTGGCAAAGGGCGGTATCGATGCTAAGCGGTAATAAAATCGAGGCGGATCATATCGTTTCGCATACCTTCCCGCTTGCGGAATGGGAAGCAGCCTTCGCGGCCCTTGAAAGGTTGGAAGCCATCAAAGTTTTATTGATTCCCTGACCGGAGAAACCCTATGAAAGCTATCGTCTGTTTCGGAGATTCCAATACTTACGGTCGCGACCCGGTCACCAAGGGGCGGCTGGACAAAAAGACGCGCTGGCCCGGCGTGCTGCAGAACACCCTGGGAGAGGGCTATGAGGTGATCGAAGAAGGGCTGAACGGCCGAACGACTGTCTGGGACGACCCGGTACGCGGCGGGCCAAAAAGAAACGGCAGCCTCTATCTGCTGCCCTGCCTTGAATCACACGCGCCGATCAACCTGCTGATCATGATGTTGGGGACCAACGATCTAAAAGCCAGGTTTTCCGTCACCCCTTACGACATCGCGGAAAGCATGGGTGCCCTGATTGAAATCGCCCAAAAAAGTAAATGTGGAGTGAATGGCAACGGTCCGGATATTCTAGTCATGGCACCGCCGCCGCTGGGTGAACTTACCGAATGGGCCGAAACGTTTCAAGGCGGGGTTGAGAAATCTAGAAAGCTTGCCGATTACTACAAGTCTGTTGCCTCAGCCTACGGTTGCAATTTCTTTGACACCTCAACCGTAATCCAATCCAGCGAACTGGACGGTCTGCACTACGACCCGGAAGACCATCATAAACTCGGAATGGCGGTGGCGGGTATCGTTCGTGAAAATGTTGATTAAGTATGTGATGCGCCACCGATCAATTTGTACCAGGTTAGCTGCTTCACGCCCAGAGGAAAGTTGGAATGCTGGAATATTGGAAGAATGAATGCTGGGATAATATAGCGTTGGGTTAATCGCATAACTGTCTAACTGAGAAAACTAGAAATGGATAATATCCTTTAAAAAACCAGTATTCCAGTATTCCAGTATTCCACGATTCCATTATTCCATTATCGGAGCAAGTTCCAAAGCCCGATAATCCTGAACGTTATCATCAGGCTCTGACAGATCCGAGACCTTGGCCTAGGCCGAGCAGTCCAGTACGATTTTTCCTTTTTGGCTTCCGGTTTCAGATAGCAGCGCCGGCAGCCGGTTGGCCTGGGACAGAGGAAGGGTGCGGCCAACTAGCGGCTCGATATCAACCTGCTGCTTCGTTAACATCTCTATGCCGTATTGCCATTCCCAGCCTGGAAACGGTGCGCTATAATTCAACCATGAGCCTTTGAGCGTGAGTTCTTTTCTGAGGATCAATTCAAATTCTGCCGGTTGAAGGGTCAGCGCCGAATGAGGCGTCCCCACATATATTACGTTTCCTCTGGGGGCTGCCAAATTCAAAGCTAAAATTTCGGCCGCCGGTGCACCGGCCGATTCAAAGACAAAATCATAGCCGGAGGGCGCAGCTTGTTCAAACGCTTTTTTAAAGATATCCTCATCCCGCGAATTTAAACAGAAAGTTGCCCCCATATTCTTCGCCAACTCCAATTTGTGATCATCGACATCAAAGGCTGAAATGCTCTGTGTGCCGAGCTGTTTTAAACATTGCAACATCAGCAAGCCGATACCGCCCACACCGATTACCGCTGCTTTGCGGCCGGGCCGGTATGACATAATATTGATGGCATGCAGTGCCACGGTCAGCGGTTCTAAAAACGAAGCCGACAGCATATCCAACGAATCGTCGACGATGATTGCATTGCGGGCCGGCATCGCAACATATTCGGCGAATCCCCCCTGCCTGTTAGAGCCGATAAAATCATAGCCCTTTCCTAGGGAGTAATTGCCCCTGGCGCATTGTGGGTCTGAAAAGTCCGGTATGAGCGGGGCACAAACCGCTTTTCGGCCTTTCACTTCGCGACTCAGCCCGTCACCAACCTCTTCGATCACGCCTGAAAACTCGTGCCCCAGGATGATGGGATAATAGTGCGCGCCATCTTTTAAAGTTCTTGGGACATCCGATCCGCAGACGCCGCAGTAGGCAACTTTTAGAAGGATATCATCCGATCCCGGCCGGGGAGTATCAACTTCCTCGACTCGCATATCAGAAATTGAATGTAATACAGCAGCTCGCATGAGAGTCTATACTTTTAATACACCGCCCGGCAGTTCAGCACAGGCCGCGATCATATCCATGGAAGACTGAACGTTGATGCCGAAACGGGCTACGCCCATGGCATACATTTTCGCCAGTGTATCTAGATTTCGAATCCCGCCGGCAGCCTTGATTTTAATGGCGCTGCCGACAAAATTGCTGATCAAGGACACTGTTTCCAGTGTTGCGCCGGTGGACAGCCAGCCGGTTGATGTTTTTACAAAGGCGGCGCCGGCTTTGATACACAGTTCACAGGCCCTTTTAATTTCATCGTCGGTTATGCAATGAACTTCGAGAATAACTTTGATCTCGACTTCTCCCGCGAGCTGAACAACGGCCTTAATCTCATCTTCAACATAACTTAGTCTGCCTGAACGCAGCATGCCGACATTCATCATGAGATCCATTTCCTGAGCGCCATCGGCCAGCAATTGTTCGGCTTCGACCAGCTTCGTCTGGGTTTTATGGGCGCCGGCCGGAAACCCGATTGGTGCGCCGACATAGATATCCGGATCATCCGCCAGCAGCTCGCTCAACAATGAAATCCAGCAGGGCAGCGCGTGGACGGAAATAAATCGATATTCTTTGGCATACTTGACCAATTGTCTGATGTCAGCCTCGCCATGCGGCGTGCGTACCGTGCTGACATCGATCAATCTTGCAATTTGTTCGGCTTTTAACTCTTTAGGGCTTGTCATGCGGCTACTCTTTGAAAGGTTAACAGTTTACGAGAAAAGGAAACCTGGTAAGCATAGAACTTACGGACATCCTAACCGCCTCAATAAGTGAAGCTCATTTCATTGTCAAACTATTTTTGAAAAATTCCAATCAAATGTGAATCGATTTGTCGAAGGCGTCCAATGCGGCTTCCATAACCGCTTCGGAAAGAGTGGGATGCGCGTGGATGGAATGATAGAGTTCTTCATGGGTGGACTCCAGGTTTTTGGCAATACCCAATTCCGCGATCAATTCAGTCGCTTCCGGTCCCAATATATGTGCGCCAAGGATTTTACCATAGGGCGCTGAAAATATAATTTTAACGAACCCGCTTTTTTGACCGATGGCCCGTGCTTTGCCGTTGGCGCTAAACGGAAAACTGCCCACCCTGACATCATAGCCTTTCTGACGAGCTTGCTTTTCGGTTAGTCCAAAACCGGCCACTTGCGGTTGACAGTATATGCACCTTGGAAAATCTGAATAATCCATTGCAAGGGTTGCTTTGCCGACAATTTTATCTACGCACACAATACCCTCATGGAAAGCGATATGAGCCAATCGCGGTTCACCGGCAACGTCCCCGATGGCATATATGCCGGCAACATTGGTCCGCATGAACCGATCCACCAGGATGGCACTGGCTTTGGTTTTGACTCCAATCTCCTCCAGTCCGATATCCTCGATATTGCCCTGCACGCCTATGGCAAGCAGACAGGATTGGGCCGTGATGCTGCGATCTACTCCATCGGTGCATATGGACAGTTTGGCTTCATTTTTCAAGACCCGGATCGAATTCACTTTCGTATTGCTTAGAATCTTCATTCCGGCCTTTTGAAAGATGCGTTCTAAGGTGCGGGATATTTCTTCATCTTCACCCGGTAATATCGACGGCATCATCTCGATCAGATAAATTTTGGTTCCGAACGAGTTATAAAAATACGCAAATTCAACTCCGATAGCCCCGGCTCCGATAATGACCATCGACTCCGGAATTTCTTTCAATATCAGCGCATCCGAACTATGGAGGATCTTTTTGCCGTCCCTCTCGATTCCCGGCAGCATGCGTGGCCGCCCTCCGGTTGCGATGATGATATGCGTCGCCGACAGGGTTTGGACCTGATTGCCGCCATCATCATAGACCGTGACCGTTGACTTATCCTTCAGCTTTCCCCGGCCTTTAATGACGGTGATGCCGTTTTTTTTCATCAGGTAATTGACGCCTCGGGCGCTGATATCAGCCACCTTGCGGCTACGCTTTACAATTTCGGCAAAATTTATTTTTAAGTTGTCATAATGAAATCCCCACTGATGGGCTTCTTTCAAAAAATGCATATATTCGGCATTTTTCAGCAGGGCCTTGGTCGGAACACATCCCCAATTGAGACATACGCCGCCCAGACGGGATTTTTCGACTACAGCCACCTTAAGCCCATTCTGGGCGCCCCGTATAGCGGCTGCATATCCACCGGGCCCGCCGCCTAGGATGATCAAATCAAATCCGGTACTCACTAGCAATATCTCCAATCAATTTTTATAGTCCAGCAGGCCATACGGATTTTCAAGCATCTCTTTGATTTTGCTTTGAAAAATAGCACTCTGGGCACCATCGATGACGCGGTGGTCAAACGTCAGGCTGAGCCCCATTATCTTGCGGACAACCACATTCGTGTCATTTAGCGTAAGCTGATCTTCGATCGCACATACTCCCAGAATGGCACTCTCCGGCTGGTTAATAATCGGTGTAAACGAGTAAATGCCATAGCGGCCCATATTGCTGACCGTAAAGGTACCACCGCTGATATCATCCGGCATCAATTCGCAGTTGCGCGCTTTTTCCGCCAGTCTCCTGGCGTTTGTCGAAATCTCCGGCAGCGTCAATTGATCAGCGTTACGGATGACGGGGACGATCAATCCTTCTTCAAGAACGACGGCCATTCCTAGATTGACAAACGGATGGTGAACGATATGGTCACCGTCAAGGCTGACATTCAACGCCGGATAAGCTTTAAGCGCCATCGCCGTCACCTTGAGCAGAATATCATTCAGGGAGATATTGAGATCCAGGGCCATGTTTAGTTTTTTGCGAACCGCGAGCAGTTCGGTGACATCGGCTTTGGCCAGTTGCGTCACCGGAGGGGCCCCCAGGTGGCTTTGGAGCATTCGTTTAGCAATTGTTCTGCGCAGGGCGCTCATCGGTGTACGCTTGGCTTCAGCAATTCCGCTGTCAGGCGCGCTTTGTGAGCCATCAGCTGAGCCGGCAGCAATAACATCTGCCTCCGTTATCTTTCCGCCAAATCCGCTGCCGATTACGGCTGCAAGGTCGAGGTTGAAATCCTGTGCCATTTTGCGCGCCAGCGGGGTTGCATTAATGGTGCTGATCCCTGCAATATCGCGTGCTTTTACCTCACCCGAACTGCCGCTGGGAGTCACTGTTTTCAGATCGACACCCTTTTCCAGTGCGAGCCTGCGGGCCAGAGGTGTCGCAGCAATCCGATCACCGGTAGGCTGTAATCCGGGCGCAGCAGGCGTCTGCGTTTGCGTTACCTGTGCCCCAGGCGTCATGCCGGTGGCAGTTGCAACGATGCCGCTTTCCGCCGCCTCCTCACCCTCGACGATTTCTCCCGCTTCACCGATCCAGGCCATTGTCTCCGTTACCGGCACGGTTTCGCCCTCGCGGCGGATAATTTTGAGCAACACCCCAGTGGCCGGCGCTTCGACTTCCAGGTTGACCTTGTCGGTTTCTATCTCCAGCAGTGGCTCACCGGCTTTGACTGAATCGCCCTCTTTTTTGAACCACCGGACGATTGTGCCCTCTTCCATGTCCATACCGGCCTTGGGCATAAATACACGTGTCGCCATGGTACCTTTCCTATTGCAGCAATTGATGGACCGCCCGGGTTATTCTATCGGCTGTGGGAACAACTTCCCGCTCCAGTTCAAGACAGTATGGTATGGGTACGTCCAGTCCACCGATGCGTTTGATGGGGGCATCCAGGTAGAAAAACGCATTGCTGTCTGCGATGACGGCTGCAATTTCTCCCCCGATCCCACCGGTTTGCACGGCTTCATGCACGATCATCGCTTTGCCTGTTTTTCTGACGGAGGCAATCAAAGCCTCTTTGTCCAGCGGCATCAAGGTCAGGGGATCGACAATCTCGATATCAATCCCTTCTTCCGCCAGCTTGTCTGCTACCGCCAAACACAGGGGCAGCATTCTGCCGTATGTTATCAGGGTCAAGTCCTTGCCGGCTCTTTTGACTTCAGCCGCCCCCAATGGCAGGGTATAGGCCTCCTCCGGAACCGGCCCCTTCTGACGGTACAACAGTTTTTGCTCGAAGAACATTATCGGATTATCATCACGAATGGCTGAAATCAGAAGCCCTTTGGCATCGTAAGGTGTCGAAGGAACCACGACTTTCAGCCCGGGGACATGGCAAAACCAGGCTTCGATACTCTGGGAATGCTGGGCGGCGGCTCCGGCGCCCGATCCTCCGGGCGTGCGAATGACCAGGGGCACCTTTGCCTGACCACCGAACTGATAGCGCATTTTAGCGGCCTGATTGACGATCTGATCCATAGCCACCGCCGAAAAATCGCTGAACATCAGTTCCGCAATCGGCCGCATGCCGGTGCAGGCCGCACCCACGGCCGCCCCGATTATGGCCGATTCCGAAATGGGGGTGTCCCGCACCCGCTCCGGGCCGAATTCGGCAAACATGCCGGCCGACACACCGAAGGCCCCGCCGTATATTCCGATGTCTTCGCCCATACAAAAGACTTTGTTATCTCTTCGCATCTCCTGGCTCATCGCTTCATTTATAGCTTGAGCATAAGTGATCTCGCGCATGATATTCTTTTCCAACTCCTTTATGCATAAACGTCATCAAATATGGTATCAATTGATGGTGCCGGGCTGTTCTCAGCATACGCAACGGCCGATTCTATGGCAGCAGCCGCTTCTTTCTCGATCTCATCCAGTTCTTTTTTCGAAGCCAGTTTGTTTTTCAGCAGATAGTTGCGCAGGGTCTTGATGGGACATTTATTCTTCCAGGCTTCAACTTCTTCCTTCGTGCGATAGACATTGGCGTCGCTTTTCGAATGTCCCATGATGCGATAGGTATTGCAGACAATCAGTTTCGGGCCGTGCCTTTTGACGTACGAGATACCTTTCTTTACCGTTGAATATACTTCGCCGATATCGTTGCCATCGATGGTTTCGCCTGCAATGCCGTACGAGGACGCTCGAACGGAAATATCATCGATGTTCATCGAATGCTTTACTGACATGGACATGCCATATTGATTATTGACACACAAGAAAATGATGGGCAGGTGCCAGATCGAGGCGAGGTTCAAAGCTTCGTGAAATGCTCCTTCGTTGGTTGCCCCATCGCCAAAAAAACACAGAACCACCCGATCAATTCCCTGCATTTGAGTAGACAGGGCCGCACCCACGGCAATCGGCAACCCGGCGCCCACAATGCCGTTGGAGCCCAGGTTGCCCACGTCGAGACCGGCGATATGCATGCACCCGCCCTTGCCCTTACAGTAGCCTGTCTCCTTCCCCAAGAATTCAGCCATCATGCGGTTGATATCCATGCCCTTGCCGATGCATTGTCCGTGGCCGCGATGGGTCACGTAGACCAAATCCTCTTTGGCCAGGGCGTATGACGCACCGACGCCGGTGGCTTCCTCACCCACACAAAAATGGGCCGTACCGTGGACCCGGCCCAGAGAAAACAAATAGGCCGCCTTTTCTTCAAATTTCCGGGTCTGCATCATCATGCGGTACATCAGGATTAATTTTTTCTTTCCTATCTTCAACTCTTATCCTCCATTTATCAAGCTATTGGAAGAAGCCCCGCAATCAGCGCCGTTTAGGCCTGGATGGATGCCAAGTCAGAAAAAACGCTGCTGTTTTCAAGACTCTCATAAGTACGCCGATAAATGCCATACAGGATATCATAAATCCGGGTATGCCGGGTATCCGGCTCATACCGCTGGTCCAGGCGCACCAGTTTTTCAGCACCTTCCTTAATGGATCCAAAAACACCGGCCCCGACACCTCCCAGTACGGCCGCCCCCAATACGGTAGCGTCCGCGACCTTCAAACTGCTGACAGGGATCCCGTAAACATTCGCCTGGATCTGGTTCCAAACCGCGGATTTCGTCGGTCCGCCAAGGATGCGGGCTTCGCTCACGTCCACCCCGGAATCGAGCATGGAATTAAGCATATCTCTCATATCCATACTGATGCCTTCCATAAAGGCCCGGGCGACTGCAAACCGGTTGTGGGCAAAGGTCAAACCCAGCACCATTCCCCTGGCCGCCGGATTATAGCGCGGCGTGGCCGCTCCGGCAAAATAGGGCATAACCAACAGGCCGTTGGCCCCGGGAGAAATCTTGGCCACCTGGTCATTCATCAGATCGTAAAAATCAATGCCACTCCGATCCGCCTCCATAAGTTCTGCGCCGCCGAATTCATCTCGATACCACCGATAAACGCTGGCGGCGGCGGCCTGATACCCTTCCAGCAGCCAGCTGCCATTAATTGGATGACACGTTACCATGGTCTTGGCGGCCGGATCACGAAAGGGCTCAGCCAGATAGGCCGTCACGGCCCCAGCCGTACCCAGTGACACCGAAACCAGCCCGTTCTGCACGATCCCGGCGCCCACAGCTCCGGCGCTCTGATCGCCGGCCCCGACGCTGATGGGCGTACCGGGGGCCAAACCGCATTTGCCGGCAGCCTCTGCTGAAACTTTGCCCACCAGGGTCCCTGATTTTTCAGGGATAGGAAGAATTTCTTTCGGGATTTCGAAAAGATCCAAAAGCTCCTGATCCCACGTACCGCTGGTGGAATCGAATATACCGAAAAAGCCGGCATCGTTGTGATCGACATAGTAAGTGTCTACCCCAAGCGCCCGCAGAAAGTAATCGTGCATTTGCACAACCCGGCTTGTTTTTTCCCATACTTCGGGTTCATTTTTTCGAACCCAAAGTATCTTGGACAGCAGCCAGGTGGTACTGTTGGGAAAGCCGGTTTTTTCGTAGTAGGCAGCCTCCTCGATAATGGCCGCGATCTCCTGCACCTCCACCTGGGTTCGGTTGTCCTGCCAGGAGATCATCGGGCGCTGGAGGGAACCCTTCTCATCCAGCAAGATTCCGCAGCAGCGCTGGGCGGAAAGCGAGATCGACACGATATCCTGCGGCCGGACTCCGCTTTCTTTCACCGCCTGTCCGATGGCTTCCATGGTAGAATCAACCAGAAGGTCCGGATTTTGTTCAACCCACCCTGGCTTTGGGTAGCTGCAGGGATATTCCCGGTAAGCACCTGACATCGCACGGCCGTCATCGTCAAATATCATGGCCTTGGCCCCGGTTGTCCCTAAATCGATTCCCGCCAGATAGATTCCCATGCGAATCCTCCATTCTATTGTTAACGGCTCAGCTTTATATTGGATAGGTACCGTACTTGCGCGCGGTCTCGTACATTTTAATAACATTTTGCGGTTTGACATCAGGCTGAATGTTGTGGACCGCAGTCAGTACATATCCCCCGCCGGGCGCTAATTCCTTAATCCGCGTTTTGACTTCATTTTCGACCTCTTCCGGGTTGCCGAACGGCATGACCCTTTGGGTGTCGATGGCCCCCCAGAAAGTCAGCTTATCGCCGAACTCAGCTTTCAATCTTGCGGGCTTCATACCCTTGGCACCGACCTGGACCGGATTTAAGGCATCGACGCCGATTTCGATTAAATCAGGAATTAGTTGATACACGCTGCCGCAGCAGTGAAGAAACAGGTAGGCATCCGTATTTTCCTTCACAAATTTCCACAGCCTGGCTGCATTCGGTTTCAACAATTTGCGGTAATGGTAAGGGGAGATCAAAGGTCCGTTGTTGCCGCCCAAATCCTCGGCCACCATGATGACATCGATATATTTTCCGATGGCATTCAAGTAATTTTTATAAATCTGCAATTGCAGATCGGTCAAAATCTCAACCAGCCTTAAAATAAACTCTGGGTTTACAATAACATCCGAGTAGAATCGTTCGGGGCCCATCAGGAACAGGCAGGCATAATCCATAGCCCCGAATACCGGTATGTCACCTACGATCGCGTAATCAGAATTTTCATGCAGATTTTTGGCCTCTTCCTTCAAGCCCGCATAGCGACCCGCATCGTCCGGATCCGGCCAAGGGTAAGATTCCAAATCTTCGATTGCGGCATCTTTCAGGGGATGATCGATGGGGTCCCAATATAAACCGCCCTCGGGTTTTATCCATTTGGTGCCCCATTCATCAAAATAAGAATTGTCGGGATTGAGTCTGATATTAAAATAGCCTGGTGGTTTAATGCGAACGTAGCGCGTATCGATTCCGAACATACGAAGCATTTCTTCGGGCGGCTCAACGTGATCCCGCATGAAGTTTTTAGTTTTCCAGTTTTTGCCGAGGTACTTTTTAAGCGCATCAAATGGTATGGTCTCAATCCCGGTAGACACCCCACCCAGATCGAGTGGAATTCTATCCGCTTCCTCATGCCGGAGGGTTCGCAGTAATCTTTCGCGTGGCGTCATTGCCGGCATACAAAATTCTCCTATCCTTAATGCCTAACCTGCCCTGTTCCGATCACCGTGCACCTGAATATGGCAGGTGATTTAAGCATTAGCCGATATTTGCTAATGCAGTCACTTCCGAATAGTCACGGACCAGTTTCTCAACTATTTCACTACTCAGATCGGGCAATACAGCCGTGTCGACATTCATTTGAACCTGCCGGGCGTTCTTGGCTCCAATGATCAAACTGGAAATTTGGCCGGGGGCTAAAGAAAATTTAATGGCAACCTGGGCCAGAGTTTGATAGGGGGCAGCCACGGCCCAATCTTTGATCTCCTGGGCCATTGCAAAAATTTTTTTCTGTTTTTCCGCTGACCAGCGATTGCGGTGATCGTTTTTAATCTTCCCGTCAAATACGTGTTCCGGTTTATACTTGCCGCTTAAAAATCCGCTTTCGATTGCGGTTCGGGCGATTATAGCGACGCCTTTTTCAAATGCCTGTTCAAACATACCTGCGTGCAGCTGGCGCAAAATACTGTACACAACCTGCAGGGCATTCACCCGTCCGGTTTCGATATATTGATGGCATAGTTCCAGAGTGGCCGGGGTGACATCGGCCGCCTTGATGGATGCCCCGATAAATTTAATTTTTCCTTCGCGTTGAAGTGCTTCAAACTCATCAAGCGCCCGTTGCATGGATTCAATATCATCCGGCGGAAGATGAAGATAATACAGATCCAGGTAATCTGTTTTCAATTGGCGCAGGGACTCTTCAAGTTCCTTTCGAATCTCCGGAATTGTATCCAGACAATCACCCTTTATGGTTTTGCTGGCCAAAAAAATACTGTCGCGGTTTATATTATTTAAGACTTGTCCGACCAGCATTTCACTTTTGCCATATCCCCGCGCCGTATCAATATGATTGCCACCGGCATCGATGTAAGTTTCAATCGCCTTTATTCCGTCGCTATCCGTAACGTCACCATAATGGCTTCCACCAATTGGCCAGGCGCCAAACCCTACCTCAGATACTTCTAGCCCCGTATTACCGAAAAGTCGCTTTTTAATTCTATTCATAATTTGCCTCTCTGAATGGAGTGAAAACGGATAACGGTACAAACCAATTGAATTTCAAATATACAAGGGTTTAAAAAACAGCCGTCTCATCTCCATCCTTCATATAAAGGTGTATATTATCTATATTGATATTCAAATCGATGTCTTGGTGAACGCGGCATCCATACGAAGAATCGATAATCGCCGTCAACTCATACCGGTTGGTATTCAACTCAACAAAGCATTCTCTGCCCAAGGGCTCAATGACAATAATCCGTGCCTTCAACAAACCATCCGGCCTTTTTTCTTCACTATCTTCTTTCAAACAAATATCTTCCGGACGAATTCCTAGCGTAAAGTCTTTTTTCCCTGATGCTTTTACTTTATGTGCCTTTTCATTCGCAAGCGGTATTGCGAAATCTCTGCAATCCAGATAAAGGGTGGAATTTTCTTCTACCGCCCGGCATGGAATGAAATTCATAGCAGGGCTTCCAATAAATCCGGCAATAAATTTATTTGTCGGATGGTTGTAAATTGTCAATGGATCGCCCACTTGCTGGATGATCCCCTCTTTTAAAATCACGATCCGGGTACCCATCGTCATCGCTTCAACCTGGTCATGCGTCACATAAACGATGGTTGTTTCGAGCCGTTGATGTAATTTTTTAAGCTCCACGCGCATCTGAACCCTGAGTTTTGCATCGAGATTGCTTAGCGGCTCGTCGAATAAAAAAACTTCGGGTTTTCGAACCAGGGCCCGTCCCAATGCGACCCTTTGCCGCTGTCCGCCTGAAAGTTGACGCGGTTTGCGATTCAATAAATTTTCGATCCCTAAAATCTCGGCTGCTTCACGCACATTGCGTTCGATTTCCGCCTTGGGAAGTTTGGCCAGTTTCAAACTAAAGGCAATATTGTTGCGGACGTCCATGTGCGGGTATAGGGCATAATTTTGGAAAACCATGGCGATATTGCGATCTTTGGGCTGCAAATTATTAATCAGCCGGTTATTGATGCGCATCTCGCCTGCGGTAATTTCTTCCAACCCCGCAATCATCCGCAGCGTTGTCGATTTTGCGCAGCCGGAGGGACCGACCAGTACCAGAAATTCTTTATCGTGAATCTCAAGGCTCATATCCGGGATGGCAACAAACCCGTTATCGTAGACTTTTTTGACATTCGTTATTGAAATACTGCCCACTTGATTGTCTCCTCACTAGCCTTTAACGGCACCGGCCATAAGGCCTTTAACCATATACTTGCGGATGAGTGCTGAAATAACAACCACCGGTATCAGCATGCAGACACCGCCCGCTGCCATCGTTCCCCACTCAAGGCCCACATAGGCAATATACTTGGTAATCGCCACGGGTGCTGTGATGGCATTGCGCCGGGTCAAAATGACGGCAAAAACAAACTCATTCCAGCTAAAAATGAAAGTTAAGATTGTGGCGGTAATGAGCCCGGGGGTCGATACAGGCAAAACAATCTTGAAAAAGGCGTCGAATAGGGTGGCGCCATCGACTCTGGCTGCCTCTTCGAGCTCCCGGGGGATCTGGTCAAAGAAAGGAACCATTATCCATATTACTAAGGGTAAATTGTATATCGCATAAATAAGGATAAGGCCGACATACGTATCGCGCAGTCCAATGACCTGATAGGCCGTAAAATAGGGTATAATAAAAACCATACCGGGCACCATCCGGGTGGTTAGATTCCAGGACAGCAGAATTTTTTTAAACCGAAATTTGGAATGCAGCAACGCATAAGACGTCGGTACACCGATTAGAAGTGATGAGCCGACACTGCCTAAACTAACAATCACGCTGTTTAAAAGGGAGAATCCAAAAAAGGAATCATCGGTAAAGAGCCTGACAAAATTTTGCCAGGCAGGCTTAAAGATGAAAAGCGGCGGATACGTCATCGCTTGAACTTGCGTCTTCAAAGAGAGCAGGACCAACCAAAAAATTGGGAAAAAAGCTAACACCAGGATAAAAATAAGGAGCGCGTATGTTCCCCATGTGTAAAATTTCGGGTTCATGGAGCACCTATAATTTTTTAATAATGCCTCTGACAAAAAAAAGAATGAACTACCCCGCGGCAAGCCGCGGAGTATCGGTGCTAAAACAACTTGAGTTGCTCGTAATGAAGTTTGGTATATTTCGCTTTATTGCCTTGTCTTTTAATATATTTTTGAATCACCGTC
>Ga0056115_1000178_pt1 | contig 31460 bp, 24 predicted proteins | sample WorMetOlspDAHAB1_FD_77007 | JGI IMG/M metagenome (GOLD analysis project Ga0056115, IMG submission 77007) | Marine gutless worms symbiont microbial communities from Max Planck institute for Marine Microbiology, Germany - Olavius sp. DAHAB.1 ...
GGCGTATGATCTCAAGCAGGATCTGCTGACGCTCGACGAGTTCCGCGTGCCTGTCGGGAACGACCAGAAAAAACGTAAGCAGCACGTCCAAGCCCGCCGCGCCGAATTCGTAAAGCACAACGTCGAACACGTCCTTTCGCGTGCACGGATTGGCCTGGATGACCCGCTTGATGCCTTCCAGAAAGGCTTCGATCTGCTCTGGCGGCGTCCCGTCATCGATGCTCAGGCGCATGATGTTGCGGCGGAAATTGCGCAGACCGAAGTTCTCGACGGTTGCCCCCGCCGCCGTCGCGTTCGGAATCACCACCACCGTATCGTCCTGAGAACGCAGTCGCGTGCTGCGATACCCGATCGCCTCGACGGTCCCGCGCTTGTCGCCGATAACAACACTGTGTCCGATCCGGTACGGCCGTTCCCACATGATGACGATCGACCCGAAAACATCCTTCAAGACATGCTGTGCGCTCAAGGTGACGGCAAGGCCACCGATACCGAAACCGGTGACCATCGAATAGGCCGGAAGCCCGAATTCGTGACCGGCATTCACCAGGATCGCGATAATTGCCGCGCCGGCCGCCACCAGGCCGACGAGGCGGATTAACTGGCTCCGGGCAGCGGAGGGTGCAAGTTTCCGGGCAAGGATGAACAGCTCGGCCAGCTGCATTACGACCGACCCTGCCAACAAGGACAGGAAGGCGTAAGACGCAAACGCGACCACATAGAGGACGATGTCGAGGGGGCGGCCGGTCAGGTTAATGCCGTGGTCGATCAGCCACTCGATGAACACGAGCAAAGCGAACGATGACGCCAGCGCCACCACCCTGGCTGGATGCCAACGCCGCCGCGCACCCCGTGCAGGCGCGCCGGGAATGCGGCGGTCGAGGCGCCCGCCGAACCGCAGCAGAGCCGGGATCGCCAGGCCGGCCAGGACCAACGTGACCACGATGGCAACCCATTGCCAAACCGCCCCGCCGAAGACGACAGCCTGGCCCCAGGCCGGCATCCGCTGGTTCCATGTCAGATCGAGTCCGTCACCCGGGGTCAGGAAATACGCTTTGAAGATGCCGGGCGTTGCAGTCGATTTGAAGGGCAAGTCACGCACCCGCTCGAAGAAGTCCGGCACGCGCCGGACCGTATCGGTCGTGATAAGGAACTCGCCTTTGCGTGCGCCTTCGGCGACCAGACCGATCGTGATGTCCGTCTTGGGAATCGTCCACTGGGTGACCGGCTCGTCTGCCGAGGCATCGTCCAGACTCCCCACGCCCTCTTGGGACGGTGTCAGATCGTCCAGTCCGGGCACTTCTTCCGGCAAAGGCAGCTCGATGCGGTCCAGCACCTCCTTCAGCATCAAGGCGGCCTCTGTTCCCCGATCTTTTCGTAATCTCGGTGGAATCTCGGACAGATCGAGACACCGGACCGCCCGACGTATGGCCGACGCCGAGCTGCCTTGCTGCTTGCCGCTTGCGATCCTGTAGGCTTCGTCTAACGCTGCGATAAACGAAAAAAGAGTCGCGCGAGGGCTTTCCGTGTCGGGCGGCCTCAGGGGGTTTTGGGTGGATTGCGCAACGGCGGATGGCTCGGCGAACGCCAAGAGTATGGTAACCGACAGAAGAAGCACCCTCCCCAGAGGAGGGAATCGGCGAACGAGTGCTCGACGGCAATGACGATAAGGCCCCATGCGCTCAAACGTAGTGTGTTGCACTGGTCAATCTCAAGGGTTCCACGCCGTTTCGGCAACCGGCATTGATGCGCCTCAATCGGCGTCATGCCCAGTTCTCGAGCGCGCGGTCCAAGTATCAGAGCATCGAGCGACATAGATGGTTTGCAACGTGTCCAGGAAGGGCAGCCAACTATCAACGTCCGGTCCTGGCACGTCAGCGACATGCGCTGTTGGAGAGCTTGCGTCGGGTATTACTCCAAGAGCGGTCCAAAGGTCGCCGCACTCGGTTTCCTTGCTCCTGAGCACACGCCCTAGCCGTCGAGAGCGGGGATATCGAGGGCCTGAAGCGCGGGACGGTCTTTGTTTTCGATGGCCTGGATCAGGGCGTGGGCAAGGCTTTCGCCCGCTTTCCTGACGTCTTCGTGGACAACAATGATCTCGTTGCGGAAGAACCGCAGGAACGGCACGGCCTCCTTCGAGACGATGTCAAAATCGCGCCCAAGCCGCCTGCCGGCGGACTCCGCGGCGGCAACCACGGCCATTGTCGCGCTGGCCGCGCCGACAATGACGCCGTCGGGACGCTGGTCACCTGCCATCAGCGCGGCCACGTGGGTTTCGATAGTGCCGATCGAGCTGTCGCTGGTCATCCCTTCCAGCACCCGATACTGACAGCCAAGGCGATGGCCGGCGCGATAAAACCCGTCGATCATGTGCCGGGCGTAGGTCTGATCCTGCGGCGGCGCCAACAGGACCAGGTGCCGCCGTCCACGCCTGAATAACTCTTCAACCGCCAGTTCAGAAAAACGGCGATTGTCGAAATCGAAATAAGGATGGGCGAACCCGGCTTCGGTGCGGCCATGGGTGGCGAAGGGAAAGCCGCGCTCCGTCATGTACCTGACGCGTGGATCGTCGGGCTGGATCTGGTTGATGATCACGCCGTCGGCCGACTTGGTCTCGACGATGTAGCGGATCGGGTCCATGGGATCGTCGGCGCTGGTATAGGCGTCACGATCATATGGTAGGGCGTGCCGCGCAGCGCATCGGCGATCGAATAGATCAGCCGCGCCGTGTGGTTCATCACATGTTCTTCGGTCGACAGCACCAGCGAGATGACATTGGTTTTGCCGGTCCTCAGGCGCACGCCGGCGCGGTTGGGCCGATAGCCCAGCTCCTGCGCGACCTCGCGGACGCGTTCCTTGGTGCGCTCGCCAATATCCGGCGCGTCGTGCAAGGCCCGCGAAACGGTGGCGACCGCCAATCCCGTCGCCTGGGCGATGGTTTTCAACGTCGGGCGCTCTTCGCCCGTGCGGGAGCCGTTGCCTGAAGGGCGCACCGGAGGCGTCATCGGGTCCCGCCTCTCGTTGTCCGTCGCTTGTTCTGTTGCAGCGATTCCATATTGATTTCATAATCTATAACGTTATAGGGTGCAATCTATAACGTTATAGTGCTCAAGGGAGGCCTCAATGAGACTAAAATTGCTTGCCGCGACGCTGACGCTGGCGTCCGCCGTGCCGTTCGCCGCATCCGCTGCGGACCTGGAAGTAACCCACTGGTGGACGTCCGGCGGCGAAGCCGCAGCCGTTGCCGAGTTCGCCAACGCCTTCAACGCCTTGGGCGACGACAAGTGGGTGGACGGCGCCATCGCGGGTTCGGGCGGCGTGGCCCGTCCGATCATCATCAGCCGCATCATCGGCGGCGACCCGATGGCCGCGACCCAGCTCAATCACGGCCGGCAAGCAGAGGAACTGGTCGAAGCGGGCCTGATGCTGGACCTGACCGATGTCGCCGAAGCGGAAGGCTGGAAGGACATCGTCAACCCGTCCTCGTTGCTGGAGTCCTGCACCTATGAAGGTCGCATCTATTGCGTGCCGGTCAACATCCATTCCTGGCAGTGGATCTGGCTGAGCCACAAGGCCTATGCCGACGCAGGCGTCGCGGTCCCGCAGAACTGGGACGAGTTCGTCGCCGCCGCGCCGAAACTGCAGGCCGCCGGCAAGATCCCGCTGGCCATGGGCCAGCAATCCTGGCAATCCAACGGCGCGTTCGGCGTCATGTCGGTGGCCCTGGGCGGCATGGAACTGTGGGGCAAGGTCAATATCGAAAAGGACGCCGATGCCGCGGGCGGCGCGGAGATGGCGAAGGTGTTCGAGGCCTTCGGCGCCGCACGCAAACTGTCGGAAGGCTCCAATGTCCAGGACTGGAACCAGGCCACCAACCTGGTGATCACCGGACAGGCCGGCGGCCAGATCATGGGCGACTGGGCCCAGGGCGAATTTCAGGTGGCCGGCCAGAAGGCCGGGGTCGACTACAGCTGCCTGCCCGGCCTTGGCGTGAATGAGGTGATCTCCACGGGCGGCGACGCTTTTTACTTCCCCGTCATCGACGATCCCGACATCCAGCGGGCGCAAAAGGCGATGGCCTCGATGATGATCTCCAAGGAAGTCCAGGTGGCGTTCAATCTGAAGAAGGGTTCGCTGCCGATCCGCGGCGATGTGGACCTGGCCGCGGCCAACGACTGCATGAAGAAGGGACTGCAGATCCTGGCCGAAGGACACATCCTGCCCGACGCCAACCAGTTGCTGACGCCCGATACCCTGGGCCAGATCGACGACCTGATGGTCGAGTTCTGGAACGACCAGAGCATCTCGCCGGCGGACGCCCAGGCGCGTTACGCGGCGATTATCGCGGAAGCCGACTGAGCTGCGTTATGGAATGCGGCCGGCCTGCGTTCTCCTGCGGGCCGGCCGTTCCCTCCGTCCATCTTGATGAGGTGTGACATGGCGCAGGCGAAGCGTCCGGTCGGGCTTTTCCGAAACATGAGCGCGAAGATCGCGGCCATCCCCATGATGGCGACCGCCCTGGTGATCTTCGTCGGCTGTACCGTGTGGACGATCGTGCATTCGTTCACGAAGTCCAAGCTGCTGCCGAAGCTCAACTTCGTGGGCATGGACCAGTACGAACGTTTGTGGAGCACCAACCGATGGCTGGTCTCCATCGAGAACCTCTTCATCTACGGCATCTGCTCGCTGATCTTTTCCGTCGTGATCGGGTTCTGCCTGGCGGCGCTGCTGGACCAGAAGATCCGGTTCGAGAATACGTTCCGAACCGTCCTGCTCTATCCCTTTGCGCTGTCCTTCATCGTCACCGGTCTGGTTTGGCAATGGGTCCTGAACCCGGAGTTCGGAATCCAGAAGATCGTACGGGATCTGGGTTTCGAGAACTTCGTGTTCGATCCGCTCTACACCGCCGAGATCGTCATTTACGGCGTGCTGATTGCGGGCTTGTGGCAGGGCACGGGCCTGATCATGGTCCTGATGCTGGCCGGGTTGCGCGGCATCGACGAGGACATCTGGAAAGCCTCGCGGGTCGACGGCATTCCCGCGTGGAAGACCTATCTGTTTATCATCATTCCGATGATGCGGCCGGTCTTCATCACCACCCTGGTGCTGATCGCATCGGGAATCGTGAAGGTCTACGACCTGGTGGTGGCCCAGACCAACGGCGGCCCCGGGATCGCGTCGGAAGTCCCGGCCAAGTACGTCTATGACGCCATGTTCAAGAACCAAAATCTCGGCCAGGGCTTTGCCGCCTCGACCATGATGCTGCTGTCGGTGCTGATCGTGCTGATCCCCTGGGCCTATCTGGAGTTCGGGGGCAAGAAGAAACATGGCTGAAATCGTGGACACCGCGGGCCCGCGCGGGCCGAAGCCCCGCCGCACCATCTCGCGCCGGAATATCTTCATTTACGGCACGCTGATCGTGGTCGCGCTCTATTACCTGCTGCCGCTTTACGTGATGATCGTGACGTCGCTGAAAGGAATGCCGGAAATCCGCCTGGGCAACGTCTTCGCCCCGCCGCTGGAAATCACGTTCGAGCCCTGGGTCAAGGCCTGGGCCGAGGCCTGCACCGGGCTGAATTGCGACGGGCTTTCGCGCGGGTTCTTCAACTCCGTCAAAATCCTGGTGCCGTCGGTCCTGCTGTCGATTGCCGTGGCGTCAGTCAACGGCTACGCGCTGGCGAACTGGCGGTTCAAGGGCGCGAACGTGTTCTTCACGATCCTGATCTTCGGCGCCTTCATTCCTTACCAGGTGATGATTTACCCGATCGTGATCATCCTGCGCGAAATGGGCCTCTACACCAAGCTGGAGGGCCTGGTCCTGGTGCACACGATCTTCGGCATGCCGATCCTGACGCTGTTGTTCAGGAACTACTTCACTTCGGTGCCGGAGGAACTGTTCAAGGCGGCGCGCGTGGACGGGGCCGGGTTCTGGGGCATCTATTTCAAGATCATGCTGCCGATGTCGCTGCCGATCTTCGTGGTCGCGATCATCCTTCAGGTCACGGGCATCTGGAACGACTTCCTGTTCGGCGTGATCTACACCAAGCCGGACAACTATCCGATGACTGTGCAGCTCAACAACATCGTCAACTCGGTACAGGGCATCAAGGAATACAACGTCAACATGGCGGCCACCATCCTGACCGGTCTGGTGCCGCTGATCGTCTATTTCGTCTCCGGCAAGCTGTTCGTGCGGGGCATCGCCGCCGGCGCCGTGAAGGGGTGAAGCATGGCTTCGATCACCGTCAATGACCTGAAACTGAGCTTCGGCCACGTGGAGGTCCTGCGCGACCTCAACCTGGATGTGACTGAAGGGGAATTCCTGGTGCTGCTGGGCCCGTCCGGATGCGGCAAGTCCACCCTGCTGAACTGTATCGCGGGTCTCCTGGACGTCACGGACGGACAGATCTTCATCAGCGGCAGGAACGTCACCTGGGAAGAACCCAAGGATCGTGGCATCGGCATGGTCTTTCAGTCCTATGCGCTTTATCCGCAAATGACCGTGCGCGGCAATCTCTCTTTCGGGCTGCGGAACCAGCGCATGAACAAGGCGGAGATCGCCCAGCGGGTCGACCGCGCCGCCGGCATCTTGCAGATCGAGAACCTTCTGGAACGGAAGCCCGCAGCCCTGTCAGGCGGACAGCGCCAGCGGGTCGCCATCGGCCGGGCGCTGGTGCGGGACGTCGACGTCTTCCTGTTCGACGAGCCGCTGTCCAACCTGGACGCGAAACTGCGCTCGGAACTGAGGGTCGAGATCAAACGGCTGCACCAGCGGCTGGGCAACACAATGGTCTATGTCACCCACGACCAGATCGAGGCGCTGACGCTGGCGGACCGGATCGCGGTGATGAAAGGCGGCCTGATCCAGCAGCTTGCCGACCCGCGCACCATCTACGACAAGCCTGCCAACCTGTTCGTCGCCGGCTTCATCGGCTCGCCGTCCATGAGCTTCCTGACCGGCGCCATCGAAGGCGCGGACGGCGCGGCTGCGTTTCGCCTCGGTTCGCATGCCGTTGCCCTGGCGGGCTATAACGGCGGCCAGCTTGCACCGCTCCCGGACGCGATCCTGGGCATCCGGCCGGAGCATATCGGGATCTCCGACGCACCCTCGGCCGGAAGCGTGCCAGCCACCGTGGATATCGACGAGCCGATGGGATCGGACAGCCTGCTGTGGCTTTCGGTGGACGGTCAGCAACTGTCTGCCCGGGTGCCGCCCGAAATGACGGTGCCGTCGGGCACCACCGTCCACCTGTCATTCGACATGGGCAAGGCATCGGTGTTCGATGCGGGCACCGAGCAGCGCCTGTAGCCGCCGGCCACGCATGATCTCACTGACGGGTCCCTGGTCGCTCAGCGATGCTGACGGAAGCCATCCCTGCGAGTTGGCGGTGCCCGGCGATGGACTGTCGGCACTGATTGCGGCGGGGCATCTGCCCGACCCTTACCGCGGCCGGAACGAATACGACTGCCGCTGGCCGGCCGATCGGGACTGGATCGCTCGGCGCAGTTTCGCGTGCCAACAAACCGACATGGACCTGGTGGTGTCCGGGCTGGACACGGTCGCGGAAATCAGGATCAACGGAACGTCGGTTCTGGCCGCGGAGAACAGTTTCCGCACCCATCGCGCCGACGCATCCGGCGCCTTGCGCGCGGGCGAGAACGAGATCGCAATCCTGTTCCGGTCCAACACCAAGACAGCCAATGCCCGTGCGGCCGCCCTGCCCTATCCGGTCCCCAACAGCAAGAACTGCCCGATCCCCAACGGCAATCTCCTGCGCAAGCCGGCCTGCGATTTCGGCTGGGACTGGAACATCGCGCTGGCGCCGTTCGGCATCTACGGCGACATCCGGCTGGAACCGCGGCGCCCGTCGCGTATCGCCGGCATCGTCGTGACCCAGGCGCACACGGAAGGGCGGGCCGACGTCGCCGTGGAAGTCCACGTGGACGGCGACGCGGACGGCAAATCTGTCGAGATGCTGCTGTGCGGCGTCGCTGCCGAGGCGGCCGTGCGCGACGGCCGGGCCGCTGCGACGCTGGGGATTGCGGCGCCCGCGTTGTGGTGGCCGGCCGGGCTGGGCCCGCAATCCCTGCATGAGTTGTCCGTTACGTTCGACGGTTGCACCGAGACCCGTCGGATCGGCCTGCGTTCCCTGGACCATGTGGTGGCAGCCGACGGCGATGGAGAGGGCTTCGGCTTTCGCGTCAACGGCCACGACACCTTCGCCCGCGGCGCAAACTGGATCCCGGCGGACGCGCTGCCGTCCCGGATCTCCGAGGACGAGACCCGCGCGCTGCTGCAATCGGCCGTGGATGCGCATATGAACATGATCCGCGTCTGGGGCGGCGGCCGCTACGAGCCGGACTGGTTTTACGACCTGTGCGACGAACTGGGCCTGATGGTGTGGCAGGACTTCATGTTTGCCTGCAACCTCTACCCGGCGTCGGACGATTTCCTTTCCGAAGTCGGCGCGGAGGTCCGCGAGCAGGCTTTGCGGCTTAACGCCCATGCCTGCATCGCGCTGTGGTGCGGCGACAACGAACTGGTCGGCGCGCTGACCTGGTACGAGGAAAGCCGGACCAATCGCGACCGTTACCTGGTGGCTTACGACCGGCTGAACCGCACCGTTGAATCCGGGCTGAAAGAGATCCTGCCCGACGCCAACTGGTGGCCGTCCAGCCCGGCATCGGGCCGCCTGGATTTCGGCGATGCCTGGCACGACGACCGGTCCGGCGACATGCACTTCTGGTCGGTGTGGCACGAGGGCCGCGACTTCGACCATTATCGCGACGTGCGCCCGCGTTTCTGTTCGGAATTCGGCTTTCAGTCCTTTCCGTCGATGCCGGTGGTGCGTTCCTTTGCCGCCGAACAGGACCTCAACATCGCCGCCCCGGTGATGGAAAGCCACCAGAAAAACGCCGGCGGGAACGCCCGCATCGCGGAGACCATGTTCCGCTACTTCCGCTTTCCCCTGGATTTCGAAAGCTTCGTCTATCTGTCCCAGGTCCAGCAGGGCCTGGCGATCCGCACCGCGGTCGACTATTGGCGCAGCCTGAAGCCCCACTGCATGGGCGCACTCTACTGGCAGCTCAACGACACCTGGCCGGTCGCAAGCTGGTCGAGCCTGGATCATGGCGGCGGGTGGAAGCTGCTGCACCACATGGCCCGCCGGTTTTTTGCGCCCGTCAACGTCGCGGCAATACCGCGGACGGACGCGATCGCCCTGTCGGCCGTCAACGACACCCGCGCACCGGTGGAAATCTCGGCCATCGCCTATGCCGTGACAATGGAAGGTCGGATGCGCGAAATCGCCGCCTGCGAAGGCACGATCGATCCGGCTCGTGCATCGGTGCTGGCGACCCTTGCCCCCACATCCATTGAGGCGGAGGAGATCCTGTATTTCCGATGGACCGCTTCGGACGGGACCGCCGGCGACGATCATCTGGCGCCCGCCCCCTACAAGTCGCTGCCGCTGACCGATCCGGAAATCGACCTGACCGTCCGGCAAGCAGGCGAAGAATGGGAAGTCTCGATCGAGGCGGCCAGGACCGCGCTGTTTGTGGCCGCGGAGGCGGATGCGCCGGGCCGGTTCGCGGACAACGCGCTGACCCTGCTACCGGGCCAACCGGCCAAGATTCGCTTCCGGTCGACGGAACCGGAAGCGGCACCCGGCTTTTCGGTTCGCGACCTCTACGCCGCAACGGTCGAACCGACGGCCAAGGCCTTCCCGTAACGCAAAAGGACACCCCGATGGCACCTTTTTCCTATCAGCTCTATTCGTCCCGCAAGTTCCCGCCCCTGTCGGATACCCTGAAAATGCTGACGGATGCCGGCTATCGGCAGGTTGAAGGGTTCGGCGGTCTGTTCGCCGACCCGGCGGCCGTTTCGGCCGTAAGAGAGGCCTTGTCCGCGACGGGACTTGATATGCCCTCCGGCCATTTCGGCCTGGATATGGTGGAGAATGCCCCCGAAGAGGTGCTGGACATCGCCCGCGGGCTGAACATCGAGGCCGTCATTGTGCCTTCCATCCCCGAAAACGAACGTCCCGGCGACGGTGACGGTTGGCATGCCCTCGGGCGGCGGCTGGACGAGGTCGGAAAACCGTTCCGCGATGCCGGCATGGTCTTCGGCTATCACAACCACGCCTTCGAGTTTCAAGCCACGCCGGCCGGCGAGACTCCGATGGAGCGACTTCTGGAAGGCGGCCGCTTTCTGAAATGGGAGATCGACGTCGCCTGGGTCGTGCGCGGCGGCGCAGATCCGCTGAACTGGATCGCGGCGCACGCCGACAGGATCGTCGCAGCGCATATCAAGGACATCGCCCCGGAAGGCGCCAACCAGGACGAGGACGGTTGGGCCGACGTTGGTCACGGGGCGATGGACTGGCCGGCGATTATGGAGGCGTTGCAACGCACGCCCTGCCGTTACTTCGTAATGGAACATGATAATCCCTCGGACGACCGGCGGTTCGCCGAACGGTCGATCGCGGCTGCCACAGCATTCGACAAGGAGAGCGCATGACAACTCTGGGGATCGGCGTCATCGGTTGCGGCAACATCTCAACCGCCTATTTCTCCTTTGCGCCGCTGTTTTCCGGCATCGAGATGCGGGCCTGCGCAGACCTCGACATGGAGGCCGCAAAACGTCAGGCGGAGAGGTACGGCATGCGCGCCATGACCGTCGAAGATCTGCTGGGCACAGACGATATCGACATCGTCGTCAACCTGACGGTGCCCGATGCGCATTTCGCAGTCTCAAAGGCGATTCTGCAGGCCGGCAAACACGCCTATTCGGAAAAGCCGCTGGTGCTGTCGATGGACGATGCCAACGCGCTGAAAGCCCTGGCCGAAGAGACGGGGTTGCGGGTTGGCGCCGCGCCGGACACCTTCCTGGGCGGCGCCAACCAGCGCGCGCGGGCCCTGATCGATGACGGTGTCCTCGGTCGAATCACTTCGGCCACCGCGATCTTCATGAACCATGGGATGGAACACTGGCATCCCAATCCCGACTTCTTCTTCAAACCCGGCGGCGGCCCGATCCTTGACATGGGCCCTTATTACATCTCCGCGCTGGTCAACCTCATCGGCCCGGTCCGACGCGTGGCCGCCTTGTCGTCGATACCGACAGGCACACGAACGATCCTAAGCGAACCGCGCAATGGCGAAACCATCGATGTCGAAACGCCGACCAACATTCACGCCCTGCTGGAGTTCGCCAACGGCGCGACGGCCACCTTCATCGCAAGCTGGAATGTGTGGGCGCACCGGCACGAAAACATGGAGTTGTACGGAACAGACGGGTCGCTCTATGTTCCCGACCCGAACTTCTTCGGCGGTTCGGTTCTGGCAGGCGGCAAGGATCGGACGGCGGTCGAGGCCGTTCCGGACTGGAACCACCCGTTGGCGCGCCCGAACGAGACGAAAGGTGCGGTCGAACGCGCCAATTACCGGGCGGCGGGCCTTGCCGAAATGGCGCAAGCAATCGTCGAAGGCCGGCCGCATCGTTGTTCGCTGGATGTGGCGATCCATATCGTCGATGCGATGACAGCGATCCTGGCGTCCGGCGAAAACGGCGACTTCATTACACTGTCCAGCACCTGCGACCGCCCCGCGGCGCTGACGCCCGATCAGGCCCGCACCCTGATGGCGGACGCAGAGTGATTGCAGCTGGCTGATTCGGCCTCCGAACGGCGCGATCCGTAATGATCCGGAACCCGATTCTTCCCGGCTTCAACCCTGACCCGTCGATCTGCCGGGTAGGCGATGAGTATTACATCGCAACTTCGACATTCGAGTGGTATCCGGGCGTCCAGATCCACCGGTCGCGCGACCTGGTGAACTGGCAGCTTGCCGCGCGCCCGTTGACCCGTGCGGCGCAGTTGGACATGCGCGGCAATCCCGACAGTTGCGGCATCTGGGCGCCATGCCTGTCTTATGCGGACGACCGCTTCTGGCTGGTCTATACCGACGTCAAACGCTACGACGGCAACTTCAAGGACACCCACAATTACATTGTGACCTGCGAGACCGTGGACGGGGTCTGGTCGGACCCGGTCCACGTGAATTCGTCAGGTTTCGATCCGTCCCTGTTCCACGACGACGACGGGCGCAAATGGTTCGCAAACCTGCAATGGAACCACAGGGGGCCGGGCACCGGCGGCAATCCGGCCCATGCCTCGTTCGACGGGATCCTGCTGCAGCAATACGACGCCGGGGCCGGCCGATTGATCGGCGCGCCCAGGGTTGTCTTCCACGGCTCGGACCTGGGACTGACCGAAGGCCCGCATCTGTTCAAGCGCAACGGCTGGTACTATCTGACCGTCGCCGAAGGCGGCACGGGTTATAGCCATGCCGTGACCATGGCGCGCGCGCGGACAATCGACGGACCGTACGAACTGCATCCGCAAAAGCACCTGTTGACGGCAATGGATGCGCCCGACCACCCGCTGCAGCGCGTCGGCCACGGCCAGTATGTGGAAACGCCTGAAGGGGTGCCGTACCACACCTTTCTCTGTTCCCGCCCCCTGCCCGGCCGTCGCAGCCCCCTGGGCCGGGAAACCGGGATCGAACGTTGCGTCTGGAAGGAAGACGGCTGGCTCTATTCCGAAAGCGGCGACCCGGCCCCGCGGCAGGAGGTTCCGGCGCCGGTGCACGGCCCGTCACGCGCGCCCCCGCGGCCCCTCGACCGCCGCTTCGACGGCGCAACGCTGCCGCCCGAGTTCCAATGGCTGCGAACGCCCGAAGCCGACCGGATCTTCGAACTGAGGGACGGACAGCTTCGCCTGGTCGGCCGGGAGAGTATCGGCAGCTGGTTCGAACAGGCCCTGGTCGCGCGCCGTCAGGAGCATCTGCGCTACGCGGCCGAAACCACGGTGGAATTCGAGCCGGTGACCTATCAGCAGGCGGCAGGGCTGACGACCTACTACAACCGGCACAAGTTCCATTTCCTGGCCCTGACGCACGACGCCGACGCCGGCCGATGTCTCAGCCTGGTCTCGTGCCTGGGCGACTGGCCGGAATGCGCCCTGACCAAGCACCTGGACGCGCCGGTTTCGGTTTCGACCGGGCCGATCGAGATGCGCGTGGAGGTGGACCGTGCGGAACAACGGTTCTTCTGGCGCCAGGACGGCGGCGACTGGCGCCCGATCGGCCCCGCCCTCGACGCCAGCCTGATTTCCGACGAGGCCGGACGCGGCGAGCATGCGTCCTTTACCGGCGCGTTCGTGGGGCTGGTCTGCTTCGACATCACAGGCGGCGGGCGCTCTGCGGCCTTCGACCATTTCTTCTATGATCCGACCTTCGGGACTCCCGCCTCTCCTGCATAGTCGGTGTCCTCGCTCAGCGGCTGGCACCCTTCGCAGACGAAAGCGCGGCGGCCGTCGATCTCGAACCTGCGGACAGGACCCTGGCAGGCCGGGCAAGTATCCTTGCCGAAAATATTGACCCGCTCGCGATACCGGCTGCGCGAAGCCGGCGCGCCGTCGACCGTGATGATGGCGTTGCGCCTGACGCCCAGTTCCAGCAAGGCCGCTGCGTCCGCCCAGATGGCATCGAACGCCGCCCGGTCCAGCGACCGCCCCGGCCGTTCGGGATGGATCCGCTGGCGCCAGAGGATCTCGGTCCGGTAGATGTTGCCGATGCCGGCCATGACCGACTGATCCATGATCAGCCTGCCGATCGGCGCGCGGCTTCTAGCAATGCGGGCGAGGGCACGGTCCGGGTCCGCATCGGGTCTGAGGACGTCGGGCCCGATGCGCGCGATCAGCTTGGCGACCCCTGGTGGGTCGAGCACTTCGCAGACGGTGGGCCCATTCACGTCGACCGCGTGGGTTTCGCCGACCAGCCGGACCCGGACGGCGCCGCGCGGCGGCGCATCCGGCAGTTTCTGTTTCCTGATGCGACCGAACAGGCCCAGGTGAATGTGCAACGCTTCGTCATGGTCGAACCGGTACAGCAGATGCTTGCCGAAGGCTTCGACCTCGATGCAGATCCTGCCGTCGAGACGGCCGGCGCCTTCCGCGAACCGTCCCTGTGGCGAAGACACCCGCAGGAGCTGGCCGGCCAGCATGCGCCGATGCTCGCGCGCGGCGCGATGAATGGTATGGCCCTCAGGCATTCGGGCTTGGACTGGGACGCCGGTCGACGATCATCCACACCCATATAGGGCGAAAACGCCGCCCGTCCGCGGGCCTGTTCGGCCACGCCGACGTCAACCACGCATCCAGTTCCGGAAGTTGTGATAGACGGGTGTGGTGATCCGGACGGCTGCGTTGCTGCGCCCGGCGCCGAACGACTGGATTCCAAATGCCCGGCGTCTGCCGTCGGCGTCGATCCGATAGGCGGCCGCCCCGCTTTGGCCTCCAACCGTGTCGGCGTCGAAAAAGACCTTGCTCGACGAGACGGTCTCGACCCTGTTCTTGCTGTACCACAGTGTTCCGTCCGGCTTGTCGACCGGGTAACCGGCGATGTTGCCGATCACCCGATGCAGATCGTCCTTGTTAAAGACGCCGAAGCCCAGCGTGCCGACCGTCTCACCCAGGGGCGTGGGAATTGTGATCGCCCCATAGTCGTAGCAATGGTCGCCATCCTCGGTCCAACCGGCGACCGAGTGGTAGCATTCGCTGGTGACCGACCCGAAGGGAAGCCGCGCGCCGTCGCGCCCGGGCATGACGACGATACGGGTCACCCAACCGTCCACATCGGGATTATCGTGGTTCCTGACGAAGACGGCATGACCGGCGGTCACCAGGGTCCGGGGACCCACGAACCAGCCCATTCCGCGCCAGCGCGATCCGTCCTTCGCAGTGATCAGCAGCGAGGCATGCGCCCGCCAGGGGTAGTCGTCGGTCCGCTCGATGCGCGAGCGATCGTCGGGGCCGTGCACGGACGCGCTCACGTCCGGCGACGGGCCGTAGGAGGCCTCGGCGATGTTTTTCAGACCGGCAGTATCGGGCGCCTCCAAGGCGCCTGCGCCCAACTCCGCGGCGGCGCCGACGGCAACAACCTCCTCGCCCTTGCGGGTCTTCTGAAAATCGGATTCTGCCTCGCCCCTGAAGGGCGGGTAGGTCAGAAGCTCGCGCGCGTCCCGCTCGGTGTCGGCGTCCATGTTGCCGACCGGGGCGTGTTTGCCCGTCGGGATGACAAGCTCGATCTCCACCGGCTCTTCCGGCGGCACTTCGACCGGCGCGTCGTCTTGATCGTCTTCGGGCCCCTCGACCGGCTCCACCGCAGGGTCGTCGACGGGAATGTCGGGGACGTTTCCATCCAATGCCGCACGCACTGCGCGCAGAACGTTCAACCGGCCATGTCCCATCCGATCGTTCCGGCCTTCGTCATAGGCGATCCCGCCCACCTTGTCGGCGGTACCCTTGATCAGGGCGCAAACCTGAGATTCAGTCAGTTTCGGATTTGCCGACAGGACGAGACCGATGGCCCCGGCCACGATCGGGGTCGAAGAAGATGTTCCCCTGAATCTCGGATTGTAGTTGCCCTCGGGCGACGGGGCCTGGTTGTAGCCGTCCTGGCCCATGATGTCGGTGGTGAAGTTCTGAATACCGGGCGCCGCGACATCGACGTTGGGCCCGAAACTGGAGCCCCAGTCCGTATCGCCGTCCCCGCTGTCAGGGGTCTTGGGTTCGTCATCCTGGTTGCTTGCCGCGACGGTCAGGACTTCTTTCAAGTTGGCCGGGTAGTCGCACGCACGTTTCAAGTTGGCCGGGTAGTCGCACGCACGATCCGAATTGCCGGCCGCCACCACGACCGCCGCGCCACGCCCCTTTCGCCCCTTTGTCTTAGCCCGGACGATCGCGTTGGTGATGGCCGATGACTCCGGCGCCCGCCAGCTGTTGCTGATGACGTCCGCACCGTTCTTCCACGCCCAGTCGATCGCGCGCGCGATCCAGGCATCCGACGTCTTCCAGTTGCCGCCGCGCCGATTGGAATACGCGATCCGGCCCGCCATCAACGAGCACCCGCCCGCCACGCCTTTCATGCCGGTATCGTTGTCATGCACCGCGACGGCGAGGCCCGCGCAGGCCGTGCCATGGGAATCCCATGGGTTCGGTTCCGGAAACTTGTCGTCCTCCACGGCGTCGAACAGGTCATTGGGGTCGGTGATCGCCGCGGCCAGGTCGATATGGTCGGCATCGACGCCGAGATCCAGGACTGCAATCTTGGTTTTCGGGTCGCCTTTCTGAAGCGCCCACGCATCCTCGGTCCTGGTGGTCCGCAACGCCCACTGATCCGGCGCCAGCGGATCGGTCGGCCCCGGGCCCGGCGAAAGCGGCTCCAGATAGGTCCCGAAATTAACAAAATCGGGTTCCGCATAAGCGACTTCGGGTACCGCGTCCAAGACAGCTGCCACCACGAACGGATCGTCGCCTGGATCGATCTCGACCAGGTATTCCTTTCCGAACCGGCGCACCTTCTTGCAGCCGTGCGCCGCCAGGATCCTCTTGGCCTTCTTCTTGAGAGAATGGAACCCGACCAGCAATCGATTGGGTGCGATCGTCAGAGCCTCGCCCAACCTGAAGACCGGCGCGCAACGCTGGACCGTCGGGTCCGAATCCATCGCCGCCACCGCGGCATCCAGCCGTTCGGCCTCACGCGCACGTCCGGGAGCCACATCAAGAACTGTGAACTTCTCGGACGGAACCTCGTACCGCGTCTCGATGTCGCCGATCTCCGGCTTCCTCGCGGCTGCAGTCAGTCGATCCTTGTGGGTCGTCTCCTCCCAGAAGCGGACTGCAAGGCGGTCTTCGGCAGCCTGCAACGTAACCGGCCGGCCTCCGACCTTATATACTTAGGTCATTCTCTCCCCCCCTCACCCTATACGACAAAAAATGAGATCCGCGCAGGCGTATGCCCGTTTCTATTGCACGATCATAAGCCGCCAGAGATATATGATTTACTTCACACTTTGCGGCGCCTCAGTTCAGAACATCGATTATGTCCGTAATGCTTGTGCATTTACGACAGTTCTTTCTATCTACGGTACAATAATCGGTCTGTTTTGTTCAACAACTGTATTTGAGTATTGGCATGTGGGCGCGCGATCCCCTATCACGCCAATGTGCTGAGCGAATCTTTCTTCGGCTGTCTTGCCGCAAGTCCATCGTACGTCTGTTCTTCGCTGCCCTGCCGACGTCGATGAACGCAGTCTTTTTGTCTGACAAAGTGTTTGTTTATGTCGGACATTAAACTATCCTGGACCGCAACGCCTACAGAACAGCGAACCGCTGCATGGGGACGGTCACCAAAGAAGACAAGAAAAAGCTGCCGGCGAGCGGTCAAAAGCCGCGTTTGCGAAACCGGTCTGCGGCGCGCACCCGGGACCAGGAGGTGATCGATGCGCTGGTCGAAATGATCGAGGCGGCCGGCCTGACGATCGGCGACCGCCTTCCCCCCGAACAGGAACTGGCGCGCGATCTGAATGTCGGCCGGTCGACCATCCGCGAGGCGCTCAAGGCGTGGCAGAGGATGGGCATCGTCTTCCGCAACAAGGGCGCGGGCACCGTGCTGGCCGCAGAGGTCACATCCAACGCGATCCACCTGCCGCTGACCCTGAAGCTGGAAGCGGAGAGCCTGTTGCGGACCCACGCGGTGCGACGCCCCCTGGAAGTCGAAGCAACGCGGCTGGCCGCGCGCAATGCGACCGACAGGGACCGCACCTTGATCGGCGCCCGCGACAAGGAACTGCAGGCCGTCTTTGAGCTGGGCGAAGACTGGCGCGCGGCCGATGCCCGCTTTCACAGCACGATACATCAGGCGTGCGGGAACCCGCTGTTTCATCAATTGATCCAACAGCTGCACAGTGCGTTTCACGATATTTACGAAGCACCGCTGGGCCAGCCGCACCTTGGCGAGGACACGATACCGCGGCATCACGAACTTGCAATGGCCGTGATCGACGGCAGGGAAGATGAGGCCGCGGCAGTGGCCGAAGAAATCATGATCGAGGTAGATCACCAGGTGCGAAGAGCGATCGATGTCGGGGCCTGACGCCATCATGTCGCCTGACGACGACGCCCCTGCAACGATATTGGCGCGCGCCTATGCAGAGGGCGCCGGCCCGATCGCGCCACCGATTGTCCAGAGTTCGTTATTTGCGTTCCAGTCCTACGAGGCGTTCCAGGATGCGCTTGCGGGCCGCAGCGGCCAGGACCTCTACACCCGCGTCAACAACCCAACCGTTCGCGCCTTCGAAGAGATGATCGCCGCCGCCGAACGCACGGAGGCGGCCGTCGGCTTCAGCTCGGGCATGGCGGCGATTTCCTCGACCCTGCTGGCCTTCGCAAGACCGGGCGACCGGATTGCCTGCGTCGAACACCTCTATCCCGACGCCTACCGGCTGCTGGAACGCCTGCTGAGGCCGTACGGCGTGGAAGCGACGTATCATCCGGTCGGCGCATTCAGCGACGACCCTGATCTGCTGGACGGTGCGCAAATCGCTTACCTGGAAAGTCCCAACAGCGTGATGATGCAGACGATGGATCTGGAGAAGGTCGCCGGCCATGCCAAACGCCATGGAACACTGACCGTGTTCGACAATTCCTGGGCAACGCCGGTCTTCCAGCGCCCGATCGAGAGCGGCATCGACATCGTTCTGCATTCCGCATCGAAATACATCTCCGGCCACTCCGATACGGTGGCAGGCGTCGTGGCCGCACGGGCCGAACTGATCGACCGGATTCGCGACATTACATTGCCGTTGCTCGGCGGCAAGCTGGCGCCGTTCGAGGCATGGCTTCTGGTCCGCGGACTGCGGACGCTGGACGCGCGCATGCGCATGCACCAGGCAACCGCAAATGCCTTTGTCGAACGTCTCGCCTCCCTGCCTCTGGTCGCGCGCATTCACACACCCGCGCCCGGCACCGTCCGCAGCCTGCAGGGCCGTTCCGGCTTGTTGTCGGTCGAATTGGAGGAGCGCGTCGACATTCCACGTTTTGCCAACGCGCTCAGACTGTTCCGGTTGGGCGTCAGCTGGGGGGGGTTCGAAAGCCTGGTCCTGCCAGCGCAAGTCGGATTGGGTCAGGCCGGCAATGAAAACTCCATGCGCAGGTTCGGTGTCCCCCCCAACCTGGTGCGCATCAGCCTGGGCCTGGAAGACAAGGACGATCTTTGGATGGATTTCGAAAGTGCGTTGCAGAAGAGCGCCGCATGAGCGGGGCATCGTGAACAGAAGGAGGAAAACTATGCGAAAGCTACTGATCGGACTAGCGGCCTCGACCCTGTTGTGGGCCGGCGGCGCCCTTGCCGACACGAAGTTGAAGCTGGTGGAGGTGATCACCAGCCCGGAACGGACCGAAACGCTCAAGTCGCTGGTCGAAGGATACAAGAGCGCCAATCCGGGCGTAGAGGTCGAAATCGTCTCGCTGCCATGGGGCCAGGCCTTCGAAAAGCTGGCCACGATGGTGGCAGGCGGCGACATTCCTGACGTCGTCGAAATGCCCGACCGATGGCTGGCGCTCTATGCCGGCGCGGACCAGCTTGTCAGCCTGGAAGACCATATCGCCGGCTGGGAGCATGGCGGCAATCTGACCCAGAAGACGCTGGACATGGGGCGGCTTGCGGGCGGCACGGCTTATACCCTGCCCTACGGCTTCTATCTGCGGGCCATGTTCTACAACAAAAAGCTGCTGGCCGAAGCTGGTGTCGACGGTCCGCCGGCGACCATGGCGGATTTCATGGACGCCGCAGCCAAAGTCTCGGCGCTTGACGGTAAGTACGGCTATTGCCTGCGCGGCGGACCGGGCGGCCTTAACGGCTGGATCATGATGGCAGCCAACATGAACGGCACGAACGAGTTCTTCACCGCCGACGGCAAGAGCCGCCTGAACGAGCCGGGCTCGGTGGAAGGGATCCAGTTCCTGATCGACATCTACCAGAAGGGCTATGCGCCGAAGGATTCCGTCAGCTGGGGCTTTAACGAGATCGTCGCCGGCTTCTATTCGGGAACCTGCGCTTTTCTGGACCAGGATCCCGACGCGCTGATCGCCGTTGCCGAACGCATGGATGCAGACGACTTCGCGGTCGCGCCGATGCCGCTGGGCAAAGGCGGGAAGTCCTTCCCGACCATCGGCTATGCCGGCTGGTCCATCTTCAAGACGACGCAGGACAAGGAAGCGGCCTGGAAGCTGGTCGCCCATCTGTCCAGCCCGGAAAGCAACAAGGCCTGGGCCAAGCGCGTTGGCGTGATACCGATCCACAAGGGCGCCGACCAGGATCCGTACTTCCAGACAGAACAGTTCAGCGGCTGGTTCACCGAGCTGAACAACCCGGAGTACGTCCCGACCATCATGCCCACGTATCTGGAGCAGTTCGGCTATTTCGCAGATTCCATCGCGCTGGAATCCAGCCAGCAGGCGCTGTTGGGCCAGCGCAGCGCCCAGGATATCGCGGACGAGTGGGCCGCCTTCCTGACCGAGGAATACAAGAAATGGCAAGCTAAGCAGTGACGGTATCGTCCGCCCTGAAAACCGCCCCCGGCACCGGCTGGGGGCGGCGGGGCGTCTTCCTGGCCAACCTGGCCGAGCCGTACCTGTATCTCTCGCCGTCGCTGATCTTTATCGGGCTGGTGATGGCCGTGCCGCTGGCCGTGGGCATCTCCTACTCGTTTCAGTCCATCGCCCTGCTGCGGCCGTTCCAGACCGGCTGGGTCGGCCTGGAGAACTTCCGGGTTCTGTTCGACGACGCCCGGTTCTGGCGGGCGCTGATCAACACGGTCTGGTGGACATTGGGTTCGGTCTTCTTCCAGTTCTTCCTGGGACTTGGCCTGGCCCTCCTGCTGAGCACCTCTTTCCATGGCAAGCGGCTGGTGCAGGCGCTGGTTTTCTTGCCCTGGGCGGTGCCGACTTTTCTCACCGCGCTGACCTGGTCGTGGCTGTTTAACCCGGTCATCGGCCCCCTGCCGCACTGGCTGGCGGCGCTGGGCGTGTTGAGCGAACCCTTCAATATCCTTGGCGACCCGGCGCTTGCGATGTGGGGGCCGATTGCCGCGAACATCTGGTTCGGGATCCCGTTTTTCGCGATCACGCTGTTGGCTGCGCTGCAAGCCATTCCCAACGACCTGTATGAAGCCGCAGCCATCGACGGGGCAACCGCCTGGCAGAGCTTCACCAAGATCACCCTGCCGTTCCTGGCGCCGATGATCGCCATCACGGTGATGCTGCGCACGATCTGGATCGCCAATTTCGCCGACCTGATCTTCGTCATGACCGGCGGCGGCCCAGCCAACTCCACGCAGATCCTTGCCTCCTACATCTTCACCACGGCCTTCAGGAAGCTCGATTTCGGCTATGCCTCCGCAATTGCCGTCGTTCTGCTGCTGTTGCTGCTGGCCTATGCGGCGGTGCTTCTGAAGATGCGCCAGAAACTCGTGAAACTGTAGGCCGTCCATGTCCGCACTGACCAAACGTCCGGCAATCCTGACCATCGGCAAGTACGGCGCCCTTGCAGCCTACGTGCTGTTCGCACTGTTTCCGCTGTATTGGCTTTTGAAGATCGCGCTGACGCCCGACAAGATGATCTTCACCGAAGGCACCGCGTTGTGGCCCAGTACGCTGACCCTGGAGAGTTTCCGGACCGTCATTTTCTATTCCGATTTCATGGGCTATTTCAAAAACAGCGTCATCGTCTCGCTGGGCACGGCGGCTGTTACGACCGTGGTGGCGGCGGCTGCCGGCTATGCATTCTCCCGGTTTGACTTCGCAGGCAAACGGATCGTGATTGCGGTGATGCTGATCACCCAGATGTTCCCGCTGTTGATGATCATCGCACCGATCTACAAGATCATCGCGGCGATCGGTCTCCTCAACTCGCTGACCAGCCTGATTATGGTCTACACGGCCTTCAACGTGCCGTTCGCGACGTTCCTGATGCAGTCGTTCTTCGACGGCATTCCGCGCGACCTGGAAGAAGCCGCGATGATCGACGGGTGCACCCGGTTCCAAGCCCTGCGCAAGGTGATCTTGCCGTTGACGCTGCCGGGCCTGGGCGCGACCCTTGGGTTCATATTCACCGCCGCCTGGAGCGAACTGTTGTTTGCGCTGATGCTGATAAACTCCAACGACGCCATGACCTTCCCGGTGGGCCTGTTGACCTTCGTATCGAAATTCTCCGTCGACTGGGGCCAGATGATGGCAGCCGGCGTGCTGGCACTGATCCCGAGCTGCTTGTTCTTCGTGTTCATCCAGCGCTATCTCGTCCAGGGTCTAACCTCCGGCGCGGTGAAGGGATAGGCCATGGCCCGCATCGAACTGCATGACATCTCCAAGAGCTACGGTTCGCTGGAAGTGCTGCGCAACATCGACTTGGAGATCGAGCATGGCGAGTTTGTCGTGCTGGTGGGCCCATCGGGATGCGGCAAGTCCACGCTGCTGCGGATGATCGCCGGGCTGGAACCCATCACGTCGGGCACGCTCACCATCGATGGCGAACGGGTCAACGACCGCCCGCCGCGCGACCGCGATATCGCCATGGTGTTCCAGTCCTATGCGCTGTACCCGCACATGGACGTGGCGCGGAACATGGGGTTCAGCCTGGAGATCCGCCGCGATCCGGCCAGCACGCAGACCGAACGCGTGCACCAGGCGGCAGATACGCTGGGTCTGCAGTCGCTGCTGCAGCGCCTGCCCCGGGCGCTCTCGGGCGGCCAGCGCCAGCGGGTCGCCATGGGCCGGGCGATCGTGCGCGATCCGCGCGCCTTTCTGTTCGACGAGCCGCTGTCGAACCTGGATGCCGCCTTGCGGGTGGAGATGCGGCTGGAGATCGCGAAGCTCCACCAACGGCTGGGCGCGACAATGGTCTACGTGACCCACGACCAGGTTGAGGCACTGACGCTGGCCGACCGGATTGTGGTGATGCACGGCGGAGACATCCAGCAGATCGGTACGCCGATGGAGCTTTACGAACGCCCCGCCAACCTGTTCGTCGCCCAATTCATCGGCTCGCCCACGATGAACGTGATGCCCGCGGCAGCCGCCGGCGCCGGCATCCGGCTCGGCGACGGCAGCAGTCTGGCCATGGATGCGGCCGCCGGCGAAGCCGTAACGCATTTCGGCATCCGGCCCGAGCATGCCGAAATCGCGGATGCGGGCGCCGCGCATGTGATCGGGAACGTTGAAGTCGTCGAAAGGCTGGGGTCCGAAACCAACGTCTATATCGACCTGCCACAGATCGGGCAGTTCCTGGTGCGCCACCGCGGCTTCTCGCCCCTGAAGCCGGGCGATCGGGCCGGCGTCCGGTTCGATCTTGCCCACGCGCATTTGTTCGACAATGCGGGCGCGGCTCTGGATGCAGCAAGTCCCGCGGCACCCAGCGAGGCTTCTTCGACCGGTTGATCAGGGCGGCTTTCCCGGTACGCCCTGGGTTTTCCAGGAGAACGGAGGCGATGCGTCGTTCATGGCGCGGCGTTTTGAGTGTGTAGACATTTGGGCGACACTGACCGACTAATAGAGAATAGGGTTCCAAGGGGCGGCCCGTTTCCGGGCCAGGGTGCGGAGAACAGAAATGGCAGAATTCCCGGGAAAAGCGAATGTGGTCATCGTGGGCCTCGGCGGGATCGTGGGCGCTTCGGTTGCCCACCACCTGATCGAGCGGGGCTGGGACGATATCGTCGGCATCGACACGTCTGCGATCCCCACGGATATCGGCTCGACCTCGCACGCCTCGGACTTTTGCTATGGCACCAGCCACGATTTCCTGTCCTGCTGGACGACGCGCTACTCCATCGATTTCTACGAACGCATGGGGCACTACCAGAAGGTCGGCGGCCTGGAGGTGGCGCGGGTCGGCGACGACGCCCGGATGGACGAGATCAAACGCAAGGTCGCGTCCGGCAAGGCCTTCGGGACGGGCGTGCGCCTGGTGGACCCTGCGGAGATCAAAGAGAAGTTCCCGCTGATCCAGGAAGACCTGGTGCAGGGCGGCATGTGGGACCCCAATGCCGGGCTGGTGATTCCCCGCTCTCAGGTCGTTTCCGGGATCCTGGTGGACAATGCGGAAAAGACCGGCAAGCTGAAAGCCTTCGCCAACACGCCCGCGACCGGCTTGATCATCGAAGACGGCCGCATCAAGGGCGTCGAGACCCCGCGCGGAAAGATCCTGTCGGACCGGGTCATCATCTGCGCCGGGTTGTGGGGCCGCCTCATCGCCGGAATGGCGGGGGAAGACCTTCCCGTCATGCCGGTCGACCATCCGCTGCTGTGGTTCGGCCCCTACGACGAATTCGCCGGAACCGGGAAGGATATCGGCTGGCCGCTGCTGCGCGATCAGGGCAACTCCGCCTATATGCGGGACACGGGCGACCCGAAGACCACCGAAGGCGGCATGATCGAATGGGGCTACTACGAGGAGAGCGAACCGAGGCTCTGTCATCCGCGGGACCTCCTGGACAAGACCGCGGCGCGGCTCTCGCCGTCCCAGCGCGACCTGGCCATCGAACAGGTGATGGAACCGCTGGAACGCGCGATGGAACTGACGCCCATCCTTGCGGAACTGGGCTACGACGAAAAACGTTCCTTCAACGGCCTGTTGCAGGTGACCACCGATGGCGGCCCGTCCATCGGCGAGAGCCAGAAGGTGCGCGGCCTCTGGTACGCGGTGGCGATCTGGGTCAAGGACGGCCCCGGCATGGCCAAGCTTCTGGTCGACTGGATGACGGACGGACGCACGGAAATCGATCATCACGCCATCGACTATGCACGCTTCTATCCGTTCCAGACCGACGAGGACTTCATTCACGCCCGGTGCACCGAGACGGCCATGAAGATCTACAACCCGGCCGTCCATCCGCGCGAGCCTTTCGGCGGCGGCCGCGATGTCCGCCGCAGCCCCTTCTACGAGCGGGAGAAGGAACTGGGCGGCTATTTCATGGAACTCGGCGGCTGGGAGCGTGCGCACGGCTATGCCAGCAACGAACACCTCTTGGATAAGTACGCCAACCAGGTGCCGGTGCGCGAAAACGAATGGGACAACCGCCATTTCTGGCGCGTCTCGAACGCCGAACATCTGGAGATGAGCGCCGATGTGGGCATGGTCAACCTGTCCCACTTCGCCATTTACGACGTGACCGGCCCGGACCATGTGAAATTCATGGAATATCTGTGCGTCGCCAGGGTCGGCGGCGAGAACCAGGTCGGCAAAGGGATCTATACCCACTTCCTTGACGAAGAAGGGATGGTCAAAGCCGACTTCACCGTCTTCCGCTTCACCGACCGCTTCCGCTTCGTCGACGGCGCAGATGCCGGCAACCGCGACTTCACTTACATGCAGCGCATGGCGGCGGATCTGGGCTACGACGTCCAGATCACGGATGTCTCGACCGAATTCATCACCATCGGGCTTTGGGGCCCTAACGCCAGGAGCACCTTGCAAAAGCTTGTCGAGGACCCGGACGCCCTCACCCACGAGAGCTTTCCCTTCCTGTCGGTCAAGCAGATCGACATCGCGGGCAAGGCGGTGACAGCCTTCCGCATCTCCTATGTCGGCGAACAGGGCTGGGAGCTGCACATGAAGTACGAAGACGGCCTCGCCGTCTGGGACGCGATCCGGTCGGTCGGCGTCATGCCCTTCGGCGTGGAGACTTATGCCAATTCCCGCCGGATGGAAAAGAGCCTGCGCCTGCAGAACGCGGACCTTCTGACCGAATACAATCTGCTGGAAGCCGACCTCGCGCGTCCGAAGGTCAAAGCGGCCGACTTCATCGGCAAGGCCGCTTACCTGGAGCATCGGGCAAGGGCTCACCAACCGGCCATGCTGTGCACCCTGGTGATGACCGACAACGCGGATTCGCAAGGCGTGTTGCGTTATCCGGTCGGCACCCTGCCGATCATGGACCCGGATACAGGCGAGACCCTGGTCGATTCAGAAGGGCGCCGGTCCTTCACCACCTCCATCGCGTTTGGTCCCACGATCGGCAAGAACATCGCGCTTGGCTATCTGCCGCACGAACACGCGGTCAAAGGCAAGACCTTCCATGTGGAGTATTTCGGCGAGACCTACCCCGTCGAAGTGGCCGGGGTGGGGTACGAGCCGCTTTACGACCCTGAGAACCTGAGGCCGCGGACGTAGAGCGCTTTCAAAGTGAATGGCGAAGAAGAGAGCGTCGACGCGCTGTTGCAGGAGATCCTCCCCTTCGGAGGAGGCGGCAGTTTTCCGGTTCAATACGAGATCGATATCGGGGATACCAACTATTATGTCCGCTATCGTGGCAGCTGGCTCACCATCGAGAAGAACGACGAACAAGTCTTCGAGCAGTGCCTGAACCGGACAAACGAAGACGACGGCGAATGGAGCTTCGAGGAAACCACCGTCTACCTGTACCTGATCAGCAAGGCCATCAGTTCGGGCGATTTCGAGACACTCAGCCTGCCTGACAAGGAACAGGCGAAAACCCACCCGCTTTATGTGCCCGGCCCGCAACCGGTCTGCGTGTTCTTGAATTGCAATGAAAAGCACAAACACGATCTTTCCACGTGCCCGGTCATCTACAAGTCCCCCATGGACTTCCCCGACGCGCCGGCCAAAGGCACATTCGCCCAGCGATTCGTAGAGGGCGTGAAGGGGTTTTTTCGATAGGCCTGTTCTGGCGGGTGCGCTGTGCCTGCGACCATCACGTATCGAGGCTGTGGCGTTCTCCTATCTCGAATAGAAACGGCTTCGCGCGAGGATGATCGCCTCACTCAACCCGAACCGCCCTTGCCGTTGCCGGGCATGGATTGCGAAACGATGAAACGGGACGACAACAAGAGGCTTGCGGCGCCCAGCGCGCGCGCATCCGGGCCGACGGCGCCTTCGCGCAGTTCCGGACGCAAGACCCCGGCCAGATCGAGTTCGGGGAGCTTCTGCGCCGTAAGCTCTACCAGATCGCGGCGGACCCGTTCGGGAAGCCAGCCGTCGATCACGACCAGTTGGAAGTCGATAACCGAGCATGCCGCCACAATGGCGTAGGCGAGGCCGCCAGCCGCCTGCTGAAGCCATGGATCGAGAATTTCCGGATCCACATCCCAGGATGTGGCTTGCTCCCACAGGGCGTTGGCGTCGCCACCGGCATCAAGGATCCTGTCTTCCAGATCGCAGAGCGACGCCGGGACGACGAGCTGCTGGATCCTGTCTCCTCCGGTGGGCACGGGAAGCGTTCCAAGCGCACCGGCATTGCCTGTCGGACCAACGAACAGCGCGTTGTTGAGGATCAGCCCGCCACCGATGAAGTAGCCTACGTAGAAATAGAGGTAATCGGACGGATAGTCCGTTCCGCCAAAGACCAGCTCGGCGCCGCAGGCGCACGATGCGTCGTTCTGAAGGTGCACCGGAAAGTCGAAAAGCTGGTCGATCTCCGTGCGAATGTCGCGCTCGCGCCAGACCGCAATCCTCTCGGCAGGCACGCCGACGATGTTGGACCATTCCCAGATGTAACTCGGGATTGCGATCCCGAGCCCGGCAATGCGTCCTTGCTGGCGGTCGCCCAGTTCACCGCTGAGCTGCCGCACGCCCTCCCTGACGAAATCAAGCGTCCTGTCCGGATCGGGGAATTGGTGGGTCAAACGCACGCGGCTTTTGATCCGGCCCAGGAAATCGATGAGCAGCAGGTCGGTGCTGCGCCGCCCGACCTTCAATCCGAAGAACAGCGCGCCGTCCGGCGCCAACCGCATCGGGATCGACGGCTGGCCCACCTTGCCCCGCACCGGTTCGCACCGTTCGATCAGGCCGTCCTTTTCCAGACTGCGCATGATGACCGACGCGCTTTGCGCCGACAGCCCGGTGATGCGGGCAACCTCGGCCTTCGGGGTCGGACCGTGACTGCGCAGCAGCGTCAGGATCAGGCGCTCGTTATAGGCGCGCAGGCCGCTCTGGTTGGACCCGCGCATGGCCATGCGGTCCTCAGATCCCGATGGGGTTTTTGCCTGGGATTCCGACACGTTTCCTCCTGGCGCGCAGAATGGCGAGGGTTTCTGCCGGTGTCAATAATAACAAAACTTGATTTATTTATTGACAGCGAGGCTCGGTTTGTGGATCTTGAGCGGAGGTGGATCGGCCCCACGGCCCATTCACACAAGAACGGGCCGCATGGCCCGCTGGAATTCGGAAGACCAACTTTGGGAGGAAATACCGTGAAAAGTTTGCGCTATGGAGTTGCCGCCGGCTTGCTGTTAACCGCAATGGCCGGCACCGCCTTTGCCGACAGTCATGGGATCAGCGCCTGCCTGATCACCAAGACCGACACGAACCCCTTCTTCGTCAAGATGAAGGAAGGCGCGTCCGCCAAGGCCGAGGAACTGGGCATCACGCTCGACACCTTCGCTGGCAAGATCGACGGTGACGTCGAGACCCAGGTGGCCGCAGTGGAGACCTGCATCGCCGGCGGCGCCAAGGGTATCCTGATCACGCCGACCGACAGTCGCGCGCTGGCGCCTGTGGTGACCCAGGCTCGCGACGCTGGCGTGCTGGTCATCGCGCTGGATACGCCGTTCGAGCCGGCCGACGTGGCCGACGCGACCTTCGCCACCGACAACTTCAAGGCCGGTGAGTTGATCGGCCAGTGGGCCGCCGCCACACTCGGCGACGACGCCGCCAATGCAAAGATCGCGCTTCTGGACCTCAACCCATCCGAAGTCTCGGTCGACTATCTGCGCGACGGCGGCTTCCTGCAGGGCTTCGGCATCGACATCAAGGACCCGACCGACATCGGTGACGAGGACGACCCGCGCATCGTCGGCCACGACGTGACCAACGGCAACGAAGAAGGCGGCCGCAAGGCGATGGAGAACCTTCTTCAGATCGACCCCGAGATCAACGTCGTCTACACGATCAACGAGCCTGCTGCAGCAGGCGCCTATGAGGCGTTGAAAGCGGTCGGCCGCGAGAACGATGTGATCATCGTCTCGGTCGATGGCGGCTGCCCTGGCGTTCAGAACGTCAAGGAAGGCAGGCTCGGCGCCACCAGCCAGCAATACCCGCTGCTGATGGCCTCACTCGGCATCGAGGCGATCAAGGAATGGGCCGAAACCGGGAAGAAGCCCGCGAACACGCCCGGCCTCGATTTCTACAACACGGGCGTCACGCTTATCACAGACGCACCGGTCGACGGTGTCGACTCGATCGACTCCGCCGAGGGCCTGAAGCTCTGCTGGGGCTGATGCCAGCGTACGGGAACGGAGCGGGCGCATAGCGCCCCTCCACCCCTCCCCTCCGGAGCTCGTCTTTGACCAGTTTGGCTGTTCCGCATAACGTTGGAACAGGGGGATCTCACCATGTCCGAAACGACCCAGAAGGGCCAGGATTTCGAGCAGGTTCTCGACAAAAGCGATCACACGGTCGCCGAATTCCAGGTCACCCACAACACACCGCTTGAACGCGTGCAGCACATCCTGCACGACAACCCGACGCTGGTCCCGGTGATCGTGCTTGCACTGAGCCTGGCGACGTTTGGGATCATCGCGGGCGGGCGGTTCTTCTCACCCTTCAATCTCAGCCTGATATTGCAGCAGGTGTCGATCATCGGCATGCTGGCGGCCGCCCAGTCGCTGATCATCATCACCGCCGGAATCGACCTGTCGGTGGCCGCGATCATGGTCCTGATGTCGGTGATCATGGGTAATCTCGCGGTCAACCTGGGCGTGCCTGCGCCGCTTGCCATTATCGTCGGGTTCGTTGGCGGCGGCGCCTGCGGACTGATGAACGGGCTGCTGATCACGCGGGTCAAACTTCCCCCCTTTATCACCACGCTCGGCACCTGGTCGATCTTCTTCGCGCTTAACCTCTGGCTTTCGGGCGCCCAGTCGATCCGCAGCCAGGACATCGACGCGAATGCGCCTCTGCTAAAATTCTTCGGCAATGCCATCAACATCGGCGGCGCGCGGATCACGCTGGGCGTCATCCTGATGATCCTGATCTTCGTCGTGCTCTGGTACATGCTGAACAAGACAGCCTGGGGCCGCCACGTTTACGCCGTCGGCGACGACAAGGAGGCCGCCGACCTCGCCGGCATCCGCAGCGACCGGACGCTGGTGTCGGTGTACATGCTTGCCGGTCTTGTCTGTGCAATTGCCGGATGGGCTTCGATCGGCCGCGTGGGTTCGATCTCCCCGCAGTCGTTTTATGAAGGCAACTTGCAGTCCATCACCGCCGTCGTCATCGGGGGCATTTCGCTGTTCGGCGGCCGCGGTTCGATCATGGGCGCGCTGTTCGGCGCTCTGATCGTCGGCGTCTTCCAGTCCGGGCTGCGGCTGGCCGGGGTCGACGTGCTCTGGCAGGTCTTCGCCATCGGCTGGCTCATCATTATCGCTGTTGCGATCGACCAATGGATCAGAAGGGTATCGGCCTAATGTCTGACGTTACACCTGTCGTCGAAGGCCGCGGTGTCGTGAAGCGCTATGGCCACGTCACCGCGATCGACCACTCCGACTTCGAACTGCTGCCCAATGAAATCCTGGCCGTGATCGGCGACAACGGGGCCGGCAAGTCCTCGATCGTCAAGGCGATCTGCGGCGCCGTGCAAGCGGACGAGGGCGAAATCCTGATCGAGGGCAAGCCGGTTAACTTCTCCTCGCCGATCGAGGCGCGCGAGATGGGGATCGAGATCGTCTACCAGACCCTGGCGCTCAGCCCGGCGCTCTCGATCGCCGACAATATGTTTGTCGGCCGGGAGATCCGCAAAAAGGGCTGGATGGGCAAGTGGCTCCGCATGCTCGACAAGAAAGAGATGGAGCGTTTTGCCCGCGAAAAGCTTACCGAACTCGGTCTGATGACGGTGCAGTCCATCACCCAGCAGGTCGAGACGCTGTCCGGCGGCCAGCGCCAGGGCGTTGCGGTGGCACGCGCCGCCGCATTTGCGACCAAGTTCATCATTATGGACGAGCCGACCGCGGCCCTTGGCGTCAAGGAAAGCCGGCGGGTCCTGGAGCTGATCCTGGACGTCAAGGCGCGCGGCATCCCGATCGTCCTGATCAGCCACAACATGCCGCACGTGTTCGAGGTGGCGGACCGGATCCACATCCACCGCCTGGGCAAGCGGCTGTGCGTCATCGACCCGAAGAAGCACTCGATGTCGGATGCCGTCGCCTACATGACCGGCGCGAAAGAGCCGGTGGTGGAGAATGAGTTCGCGTGAGGCCTGGGCGGCATGTCGGGCAGGTCGCCGCGCATGTCTCAAAACCTGAAGCCCCGCCTGATGGCGGGGCCTATTTTGGAGGACTGGCGGTGTGTAGGCAGGATTTGGCCTGTTCGGCGTGCTGTTCAGGCCTGTCGCTGTGCGCCAATCCAGGCAAGCCTGAGTTTTTCATCTGCTCCCCCCATCAAACACGCCAAAGCCCCGCCTGAAGGGCGGGGCGTCGGAGTTTGGATGCGGGGGTAGGATTTGAACCTACGACCTTCAGGTTATGAGCCTGACGAGCTACCGGACTGCTCCACCCCGCGTTATCGGATGTCAGATTTCAGATGACAGATGTCAGTGGGTCCGAGTCTGA
>Ga0056115_1000180_pt1 | contig 31407 bp, 23 predicted proteins | sample WorMetOlspDAHAB1_FD_77007 | JGI IMG/M metagenome (GOLD analysis project Ga0056115, IMG submission 77007) | Marine gutless worms symbiont microbial communities from Max Planck institute for Marine Microbiology, Germany - Olavius sp. DAHAB.1 ...
CGAGAGTGCCGAATATCAACATAAAGATTGGATATGCCAAAGCCGTTTGAATCCGGTTCATCAGGGCCTGTTGTTTTTCGGTAATGTCCGCCAGGCGGTCCAGAACGATTTCGAGCGTACCGGATGTCTCACCGGCGCGAACCATGTTCACAAACAACGACGAAAATGTTGCCGGGTATTTGGAAAGGGCCTGGGCAAAACTGTTGCCTTCTATAATTAAATTTTTGGTCTGAGCCATGATCTTTTTGAAACCATGGGATTTGGTCTGGGGTACCAGGGCATCCAAGGCTGATACCAGCGGAAATCCGGCTCCGATCAGGGTCGCCAACTGGCGGGTCATCATCGCTACTTCGACTGGTTTTACCCGACTGAAACGGCTTGAAAGGCTGATGCTGCTGGATTCCATTTTGGGGGCGGCTTCGTGGGTCTCTTTGATCGATACCGGGAAAATTCCCGATGTGCGAAGCTTCTGGCGGGCTGCCAGAGCGCCCTCGGCATCAATAATTCCTGAAGTCGTTTTGCCCCTGGCATCCAGGGCTGTATATTCAAAGACCGGCATATTTTACCACTGATCCCAATGGGGTTAAACCATTTGGGCGTTAATCACTATTGGTTAACGGCTGATGGTTCAGAAGGCTGTCATTCATGTTTCTAACATGTAATAATATTATTATTCCAGGATATTATCAACTTTTAATATTGGAAGCGCTATCATTGCCCTGCATCTGACGGGTCCACATGAACCACAACCCCCAGAACATTCGGAATATTGTCGATAATTTTATTCTCGACCTCATCAGCGATCGCATGGCCATCCCGGACGCTGATAGAACCTTCAACGACAATATGCATATCAACCAGAATGCTGGTGCTGATGTAGCGGCTCCTGACCTGGTGGACTTCCAGGACGCCCTGATTATTGCTGGCTATATCCGTAATCTTTTTTTGAATATCTTCGGGTGCCCCGGCATCGATTAATTCACTGATGCCGGGCCAGATTATTTTCATGGCTGCATGCATTATAAAAATCGATACGACGATGGCTCCAACGAGATCCAGAAAAGACCAGGAGGGGAAAATCAAGGCACCGCCGACAGCAATAAGAACCGGTATGGAGCTGATCGCATCAGTGCGATGATGCCAGGCGTTGGCTGCCAGTGCCGGGCTTTTGATTTTTTTACCGGTCACCGCCGTCCAACGGTAGAGGATCTCTTTGGTCAGAATCGAGACGGTGGCGGCCAACAAAGCAATCCAACCCGGCGGTGTTGAGTCCTTTTCGCGTAGGGTCGAAACGGCATCCCAGCCAATGCCTATGCCGGCTGCAACCAGCATGAGCCCAATAAAGACGGTAATCAGGGTTTCCAGACGTCGATGCCCATAGGGATGACTCTCATCAGGCGGCCGGGACCAGAAATGCGAGCCGGCGATGACCGCAAAATCCGTTGTCGTATCCGTAAGGCTGTGGATTGCATCTGCGATCAAGGCCTGGCTTCGTCCGAAATAGCCGGCCGCAAACTTGATGCACGCCAGCGTTATATTTATCAGAAGTCCAATCCAAGTTACTTGGCGCACCACTTTTTCGCGGGAAGTTTTCGAACCTATTTCGAGAGTCTTCACCCGATCGACTCCTTTAAAACGGTAGTTATCAGTATGTTCCGCAACGGCTTGAAGATTAAAAAATCTGTCGATTGCTGGATAGCATTGCAAGTCAGGGCCCAATACGAGTTGGTTTCGATTGCCTTATGATTGTTTTTAGCATATAAGTTGTTATCGATTTTAGCAATTAATTTCAAATCATTCTGATGTCATGATTCAAATTATTAATGCCCAAGAGCAAGACCACTATCAGAAGGTTCGGGAATTGTTTATGCAGTATGCCGACTCTCTCGATTTTGATCTGGAATTTCAGGGCTTCAGCCAGGAATTGGCCACCCTTCCCGGCCAGTATGCGCCACCGGATGGCTGCATTCTGCTGGCGGAGGAGTCTGGGCGTTTTGTCGGTTGCGCGGCATTGCGTCCCCTGGAAGGTAAAATTTGCGAGATGAAAAGACTTTACGTCAAACCGGATTATCGCGGGCGTGGTATCGGGCGAATGTTGGCCTGTTCAATAATCGACCGGGCCCGTGAGATAGGATATGCGAAAATGCGCCTGGATACGATTGCGACCATGCAGGAAGCCCGGACACTGTATTACTCGCTTGAATTCCAAAACATTAAAGCCTATCGCTACAGTCCCCTGGATGAACCGAGTTTTATGGAGTTGGAACTATAGCTCAAGCTTTGGACCCCAAGTCACCAATACCAAAAATTTATGAGGAGCAAAAGTTATGCTGATTTCACACATCGTTGCGATGGCGTCAAACCGAGTCATTGGGAACCGGGGCGAAATTCCCTGGAAAATTCCGGGCGAACAAAAGATGTTCAAAGAGATCACCATCGGGCACACAATGATTATGGGAAGAAAAACCTACGAAGCCATCGGCCGCGCCCTGCCCGGCAGAACCAACATTGTCGTCACCCGCCAGCCTGATTATCAGGCTTCGGATTGTATTGTTGTGCATGATCTGAAAAGCGCCCTCGATTCCTGTTCTCCTGATGAAAGCGAGGCCTTTATCATCGGCGGCGGGCAAATTTATAAAGAAACCATTTCGATTGCCGATCGGATTTATTTAACGGTGCTGCCCAGGGCTGTAACCGGCGACGCATACTTCCCCGAATTTAATGAATCCGATTACGAGATCACAAAATCAGATTTTATCGAGGCTGTTGAGCCATACCATTTTTATATCTATGAAAGGGTGCAGGGTAGTTAATTGACCATTCCTTGGAGCCATCATGTCCGAGCAAAAGACTTACCATATGAGCGCTGCTGATTTCAGGCGGCACGGACGTGCGGTCGTGGACTGGATTGCCGATTACTATGAGCAGATCGAATCGCTGCCCGTCTTATCTCAGAGTAAGCCGGGGCAGATCCGTGCGGGACTTCCGCCTCATCCGCCGCTGGACGGTGAAGCGTTTGAAGATATTCTACAGGACATCACCAACCTGATACTTCCCGGCTTGACCCACTGGCAGTCTCCTAATTTTTTTGCTTTTTTCCCGGCCAATGCATCGGGCCCGGCGATCCTGGGAGATTTACTGTCATCCGGACTGGGTGTTCAGGGCATGTTGTGGGCTACCAGCCCCGCCTGTACCGAACTGGAAACCCATGTCTTGGACTGGGTGGTTGAAATGCTGGGGCTGCCGACTAAATTTTTCTCGACCTCCGCCGGCGGAGGCGTAATTCAGGATGCAGCCTCCAGCGCCGCCCTGTGCGCCATGCTGGCGGCCCGTGAACGGGCTACCAATTATGCCAGCAATGAGCAGGGAAATATCCGGCGCCTGGTGGCCTATACATCCAGTCAGGCTCATTCTTCGATCGAAAAAGCCGTTAAGGTAGCCGGCATTGGTCGGAAAAATCTACGACTGATAGCGGTGGATGATAAATTTGCCATGCGCCCTGATCTTCTCGCCCGGCAAATTGAAAAAGATCGACAGGGAGGGCGAATTCCCTTTTTTGTCGCCGCTACTGTGGGCACGACGTCTTCCAATGGTATTGATCCCTTAGCGGAGATCGGTAAAATTTGTGGTACCCATAACATCTGGCTGCATGTGGATGGCGCCATGGCCGGTACGGCTGCGTTGTGCCCGGAATTTCGCTGGATTCACGACGGGTTGGAGACCGCTGACAGTTATTGTTTCAATCCCCACAAATGGATGTTTACCAATTTTGACTGTGACTGTTTTTACGTGGCCGATCGCAACAACCTGATTCAAACTCTGAGAATCCTGCCGGAATACTTGCGCAACCAGGCAACCGAGTCCGGCGAAGTGATTGATTACCGTGATTGGCACATTCCCCTGGGACGCCGATTCCGCGCGCTAAAGCTGTGGTTTGTCATCCGTCATTATGGGATTGAGGGGCTGCGATATCATATTCGCCGCCATGTTGAATTGGCCCGGGAATTTGCCGACTGGATAGAAAAAGATGATCGGTTTGAGGTCGTTTTATCACCACCGCTTAATCTGGTGTGCTTTCGCCACCGGGGCGGAGATGATTTCAACCAAAATTTGATGGATCGTCTGAACCGCAGCGGGGATCTATACCTGACCCATACCATGATGTATGATCGATTCACCCTACGCTTATGTGTCGGGCAAACCCATACTCGCAGACGTCACGTGGTGAATGCCTGGCGTCAGATTCAAAATGCGGCCGCAGAGCTTGAAAAATAATGAATCCAAATCCTGAATACATTGAACGCGTCAACCGACTCGTCAATCGCAGCCCTTTTTTCGAGCTGCTTTCGATGAAGATTATCGACGTCGGCCCCGGGTTTTCAGTGGTGCAAATCGAACTGTCCCAAAAGCATCTGCAACCATTTGGTTTTGTGCACGGCGGTGTGTTTGCTGCTATTGTCGATGCAGCGGCTTTCTGGGCGGTCTTCTATCAAATCGAAAATCAGAATACCGGCGCGACTACGGTGGATGTCAATTTAAACTACCTCGCTCCGGCAGTCTCCGGCAAACTGATAGCCAAAGGTCGTCAGATCAAACTGGGCAAAACACTGGGATACGCTGAAGCGGAAGTAAGCACCGAAAGTGGAAAATTACTTGCCCATGGGACATCGACTTTAATCCTGCTTCCCGGCAAAGGATTAACCTCGGATCCGCCCTTACCATTGAAGTTCAATCAAGGAGTCAAAAAATGAATGACAGTTCTGAATACGGCTGGAATCCGGAAATGCCCTTGTCTTTGCTGGACAAAGTTAAGCAGGACCTTAAAACAGCCATGCTGACTAAGAACCCGGAAGCCCGCAATGCGATGCGCCTGGTCATGGCGGAGTTTCCGAAATTGACGGTTCCCCTTACTCTCGAAAGCGGTAAAAAATCCACCCGGCTCAAAAAGGCGGAAGAAATTACCAATGATGATATCATCGGGATAATCAACGGGCTTGTAAAATCAGAGCAAACGGTTTTGGAAATAAAGAGAAAAACAACATCTGAATACCTGGAAATTCTGAAACGTTATCTGCCCAAGATGGCGAGTCGAGAAGAAATTGTGGCCTGGATCAAGGAAAATATCGATTTTTCTCAATACAAGAATAAAATGCAGACCATGGGGACCATCATGAAACACTTCGGCAAGACAGCAGACGGCAAGCAGGTAAATCAGATATTACAAGAGATGTAATACCTGAGCAAGATTCAGGTGATATATTCAGGGTCGGTAATCATGGAAAAACAGTCGCCTTCTTTGCACACGGGAAAGTCGTTTTCAGCCCGCTTTGACCCTTTTAACAGTCGATTGGCGCGGGATATCCGCAATACGCTGGCGGAAACCTTTGTGGACGCTCTGCGGCAGGTAGACAAATCCGGCTATCGGCAAGCGGCTGAACAGTGGCTTGTAAAAAATCTGGATGCCGAATACAGTTCCTATATTCAAGATCGGTTAATACGATATGACCATGCGTTTAATCAAATTGAGATAAATCGGATCAAAGATGCTAAACTTCAAGCATTGATTATCTGGAATTACGGGCTTTTCTTTGAAGTCCATGAACATTTGGAACGGATTTGGCAAAAGACGGCTGGTGATGAATACCAGGCCTTGAAAGGATTGATACAAGCTGCGGGCGTGTATATACACCTGAAATATTACCATCGGGCGGCCGCCGAAAAATTGGCAATTAAATCTATGGATCGTATTCAAAAGTATTCGGATGGCCTGGCATTTATTGCCAATTTAAATCTGCTTCTGGAGAAATTGAAAAACTTGGATTCAGCCCCGCCCCAATTGATGAACCCCACCCTCATGGTGAAGTGAGGTATTCACAGCCTAACCCCAACTCGGGCAAGCCGGAACCGGAGGAAAATTGAACCACGAAGAACACGAAGGGAAAAATTAAATTTAGGACTTTGTGATTTCTTCGTGAACTTCGTGGCCTTCGTGGTGAAACAAGTTCTTTCATTAAATGCAAAGAATTTACCACTAAGACTAATATGGACAAGACGAACCCATAAATCATTGTTAGGATTCCAAATGACAATCCATCTATCAATTCAAAAGCGAAATAGAGTGATTACTTTTTTTATCGTTCTTTTATTCGCACTGGTCGTTTCAAACCGCCTCGAAGCCCAGCAAACCGAAGAAACGACTCCTTCGAAAAGCTGTCTGTGGGAGGTGAAAACCGCATCAGCCAGGATATTTTTGCTGGGTTCCCTGCATGTTCTTAAAAGCAGTGCCTACCCGCTGGCCCCCGAAATCAACCGGGCGTATGCCGCTAGTCAAAGTCTGGTTTTTGAGACGGATATAGCGGCCATGATGAAGCCGGCAATTCTGGCGAAGATGATGGAAATGGGCATTTATCCGGAAGGCCAGGATCTGTTTCAGCATATTTCCGCAACGACGCGGGAAAAACTTGAAGAAAAACTCCAGGAATTGGGACTGTCCCCGGCCGATTTCAGCCGGTTCAAACCCTGGTTTCTCGCGGTAACCTTGACCACGCTGGAACTGCAACGATTGGGTTTTAACCCGGCATACGGCATAGACCTTCATTTCTACACGAAAGCCAAGGCTGATAAAAAAGAGCTTGCCTACCTGGAATCGGTTGAGTATCAAATGAGCCTTTTAGGTGAAATGAATGCGCAGGATCAATCATCTTTTCTGAATCAAACCCTCCAAGATTTGGATATTTCAGCCCAACTGGCCGACGATATGATGGCAGCCTGGCAAAATGGAGAAACGAATGACCTGTATGAACTATTATTTAAAAGTTTCGAAGACCATCCGGGAATTGAAGATCGCCTGTTGACCCGGCGTAATAAAGCCTGGCTCCCGCAGATTGAAAAGATGCTGAAAGCGCCCAAAACAACGATGGTCATCGTTGGTGCCGGGCACCTGATCGGCCCCGACGGTCTGGTCGAACTGTTAAAGCAAAAAGGCCATGAGGTGAAACAGAGGTGACGCGCCAAGCGCAGCGTCGCTTGAATTCGGAAGTCGGAATGCGGAAGTTGGAAGGATACAGCTCTCGGCGCATGATACACACTATAAATTATTAATTAAGAGGTGTCACCCCGCGTTAGCGGGGTATTCGGCGAAAAGTAAAGTGATCGACTTATGGTTTCCCCTCTTACGCTTCGCTTCAGACGGGATCGTAGGCAGGTGTCAGGTAGCGGTTGAAAGGATAAAGATTAGCGGTGGATGCTGGATCTCCCGGTTGGATGCTAATAACTAATAACCCATAACAAATAACAATGGCTTGAAATATTTTCCGACCTCTGACATACGGTGTTGACTATGTCCCCCAAAAATGCCCCAAGATCCTTCCGCATCCGGCTGCATGAGATTATTTTCGAAGCAGATACTCCGGGAGGGAAATTATTTGATGTCCTGCTGATCCTGTCGATTATCATCAGTGTCGTTCTGGTCATGCTTGACAGCGTCAATGCTGTTCAACAATCTTACGGCAAGCTGCTCTATATCGGAGAATGGTTTTTTACGATTCTTTTTACGGTTGAATATTTTTTGCGTTTGTACAGTATTGGGCGGCCCTTGGCTTATGCAACCAGCTTTTTCGGCATGGTCGATTTGCTGGCTATTCTGCCGACCTATCTGAGCATTATTTTTCCGGGAACCCACTATTTGCTGGTTATCCGTATATTCCGGGTGCTGAGAATTTTTCGGGTGCTCAAACTGGCGCAGTATCTTGGTGAAATACGCACTCTAAACCGGGCGCTTATTGCCAGTCGACGGAAAATTACCGTGTTTTTGTTTGTCGTACTGACCCTGGTGGTCGTTTTCGGATCATTGCTGTATTTGATTGAGGATCCGAAGCATGGTTATACCAGCATTCCGCGCAGCATTTACTGGGCCATTGTCACTTTGACCACCGTCGGCTACGGTGATATAGCGCCCCAAACCCCGCTCGGACAGGCTATTTCTGCCATCATTATGGTTATCGGTTACGCAATTATTGCCGTGCCGACCGGAATCGTCACGGCCGAGTTGACTCAGGCGTATAAACCAAAAGTCTCGACCCAATCCTGCCGGCAGTGCAGCTCCGAGGGGCATGATCCCGATGCAAAGCATTGCAAATACTGCGGTTCGGAGCTCTAAGGTTTATTGAGTTTTCCTAATTGACTGAGTTGGGTCGGAAAACTCTCCATTTTGAGAAAGACGGAGCGAGACTTCCAAGGTGGGGCGGCAATCATTCAATCTGCATTCCGAATTCTGCAATCGAATTTCTTTGGTTATTCGTCTCTGGACAAAATGATTTGAAACAGCTAAGATCTGAAAGGATTAACTATACTTGAAAGGACGTATCATGATTTACATCGGGAAATTTCTACATGCCACAAATCAACAACGGACCAAAGAAGAAAACCGCCGGCATGGCGAATTCAATCTGATCATTGAAGCCGGTGATGAGCAAGCGGCTGTCGTCAAGTTTAAAGAGCGGATTAAGGATTTCAGGGAGAAGACTGAATTATTTGAAGGGGACTGCTTTATCTACATGGTTCATTTTCTGGAATTGGACGAATTTCCCAAAGATCGCGCCAGGATGCTGTATTACAAATCAATCGCCGGAGATCCGGTCATGCCGTACATCAGTTGCTCGGCGCCCTCGGGCGAAGCCGATGCTTGCAAAATACTAAACTGGATGGAAAACAGGCCCGAACTCGATGGCCAGGATACCGATGTGTTCATGCATTTTGAAGATTAGATTCCAAAAACCAATCATCCTTATTTGTTTGATGCTGGTGGTACATGCCTCCGACGTCTATGCCGGATTCCAGGAATTCCTGAAGGGTGCAATGAAGTCCCTGGGGCTGGAGCAGAGCCTCACTGAAAGCGAAATCGTCGACGGACTTAAGGAGGCCCTGGAAATTGGAACGAGTAAGGCTGTGACAGTTGTCTCCCAAAAGAATGGTTTTCTGAATAATCCGGAGATTAAAATCCAACTGCCGGAAAATGTGCAAAAAGCTGAAAGTTTTTTAAGAAATATCGGGTTCGGCAGAAAGGTCGATAAATTTGAGCTAAGTATGAACCGCGCCGCCGAACGCGCTGCCCCTAAAGCAAAAACCATATTTTGGGATGCCATCAAGAAAATGACATTCAGTGACGCCCGTCAAATTCTCGAGGGTTCGGATGACGCCGCCACTCAATATTTTCGAAAGAAAACCTCCACCCAACTCCAGGACGAATTCAAACCGATTGTAAACCAGGCCATGTCCGAGGTCGGAGTCACCCAGGCCTACCAATCCGTGGATCGAAAAATCCGGGCCTTGCCGTTTACCAAGTCTCTGAGCTTCGATCTCGATGAGTATGTCACCGATCAGGCCCTGGACGGACTTTTTTTTATGCTGGCCCAAGAAGAAAAGAAGATTCGGCAAGATCCCACCGCCCGGGTTACTGACCTGCTTAAGAAGGTTTTTGCGAAAAAATAATTACTCCCGGAACTCTTTATTAGTCCGTCTGGTTCTGCAGTAGTGAATTTATATAGTTAAAGACCATTCCTGCCAAGGAGGTCTCTATAGTCTTCCAGATAAAGTTTTTGGACAGCGTTATCAGTCGCCCCCCTTCAACAATGTACTATTTGTACTCCTTATTCAGGGGGGCTCCTTCTAGCCTTGCCAAAAACACTATCTGAAAGCCTATAACTACTACCATAAATCGACAGGCCCCGGCCCAGCTCATGCCGCATTTGCTGGTTTTACCCGCCTTTGATTTCTTCTTTTAGCAAACAGCACGCAATCTTATACTCCGGCACTCCCGATTCATCGTAGCTGATATTGCGGGGCTGAATCATTTTATTCATGACACAGCCTTCCGGGATATCGAGTTGAAAAAAATCCTGCTCATTGAGTTTGGCGGTCGGCACCAGTTGATTCTCATGAAAGCACAAACTGTGGATTGGAAAATCTTCACAGAGCGGACACCGGTACACTCTCCCGTTGGGGAATACAAAATAATTGTCGGCCACTGTACCGGCACATTCAAATTTGTCTTCAAGGTTTAAAAATACTTTTGGATAGGTGACCGTAATACCACGTTCGGCAATCATTTTAGCGGCCTCGGGAACAGTTGATAGCCATTGCGATCTGGAAACCTGCGGCGATACGCTGGAATCAGAAGCAGACGGTGCGACGGCGGATTGTCCCCGCAGGCCGATAACCTGAATAAAAAACCTGTCGATGCCCAGATTGACAAGCAACGGTGCCATCATCTGAAGTTCATTTATATTGGTATTGCTGACGGTGTAGATAAGGCTGGTAGTAAAGCCCCTTTTGACTGACCGGCGGACACCTTCAAGGCAGGTATCATATGAACCATCCCCCCGAATCCGATCGTTGGTCTCACGGGTGGCGCCATCCAGGCTGAAACTGAAATAATCAACTTCGCCCGGGCTGACGTTGGCAAGAATGTCGCCAAACAGGTATCCGTTGGTATCGATCGTTACAGAGCCGTATTCCAGGCTGCGCGCATATTTTACGATTGCCGCCAGATCCGGATGCAGGGTCGGCTCGCCGCCTAATAAAATAAGATTCTTCGAGTAGCTGTTATTCGAAAACGCTTCCAACCAGGTCTTAATGGTTGGCAAAGGCAGGGCATCTTTTCCATGCTGAACAGGATTGATATAACAATGCCGGCACTTTAAATTGCATTTTGTCAGAATGTGAAAAAACAGGTTGGTGGAATTCTTCGAAAAGGCTACGGTTTGGGTCAGGGTCATATTTTGGAGATCAGTCGATTGATTTTCTTTTTGGCGGTTATCAATTCCTCATTGGTGACTCGCAGGCGGATGGACATGTATTCGGCAAAAATTCGGTATAATAACAACAGAAAATCCAGTTTTGAATCCATGGTATCCTGATCGGAAATCCGGTTTTTCGCAGATGTATCCACGGCAAGACAGATTGTTTTTCCGACTGCATACACCGATGCGGACCGTTTCATACTGTCGATAATTCGCATTTCACCGAATATTTCTCCCTTTTTATCAATACTGATAATCTCAATGCCTTCTTTGCTGATCCGTAATTTACCGGAAAGCAGAAAATATAGCCATGGATCCAGATCGCCTTCCTTGATGATCTGTTCAGCATCTTCATATTCTCTGATTTTACTTAATCTGAGTAGTTTTTGAAGGCTTTTGGTTTCAAAATTTCTGAGGGCGGGAATTGCTAACAGTTTTTGAATATTTTCAATGTTGTCCTTCAAGTATTTCGATTCGAGCATATCTTCCTCCGGCCGTTATCTATTGCCAATGATCAAGCCTATATTTTATACCGCATTCTATAAAAGGGCAAGTGGTAATGCGGAACCCTATCAAATGCTCTCAAGGCAATCTTTAGATAAATTGGCATCAAAATCCACCGGGTAACAGCCGTCAAAACAAGCCTTGCAAAAATTTTCCTGCGGATTGTCGATCCCGCTGGATTCCAGCAGCCCATCGATGCTGAGATAATACAGCGAATCCAGCCCCAAATGATCCGTCAGTTCGTCAACGCTCATGCGGGCGGCAATCAACTCGCCCCGGGTTGAAAAATCGATACCGTAATGGCATGGGAAACGATGAGGGGGTCCGCTGACCCGCATGTGTACCTTGCCGATCCCTAATTCCCGCAAGGCTTTGACCCGGGTTTTAATAGTGGTGCCCCTGATAATCGAATCTTCGATAATAATGATATCTTTGCCCTTGAGCAGTTCTTGGACCGGATTGAGTTTAATGCGGACACCAAAATCACGCATACTCTGGGTCGGTTGAATAAATGTTCGCCCCACGTAATGGTTGCGAATCATTCCCATCTCAAAAGGAATGCCGGACTCCTCGGAGTAGCCTAAGGCAGCATAGGTTCCGGAATCAGGAAAAGGCATTACTAAATCGGCCTCGGCGGGGGCCTCCTGGGCCAGACGCCGACCAAAGGCTTTGCGGGTAAGATAAACATTTTGTCCAAAAATAGTGCTATCGGGCCGTGCAAAGTAAATGAATTCAAAAATGCAGAAGGCCCGTCGGGCGGCAGCCGGAGTTTTTATGCTTTTTAATCCATCCGCGTTGATGATGACAATTTCACCGGGGTCCAGTTCGCGGATAAACTCCGCTTCGACCAGGTCAAAGGCACAGGTTTCGGAGGCCAGCACATAATTTCCGTTTAATTTCCCCAGGGCCAGCGGCCTGAAACCGTATGGATCTTTTATGCCGATAACTTCACCCCGACTGGTCAGCATCACAAACGAAAATGCGCCCTTCAGACGGGATACCGTGTTCACCAGGGCCTTTTCGAAACCGTGTATCAGGTTTTTTACAAAAAGGTGCAAAAATATTTCGCTGTCCATGGTGGATTGGAAGATGGAGCCGGCCTCTTCAAGCTCATTTTTCAGGCTGTGAGCATTGACAATATTGCCGTTATGCGCAACGGCATAGGATTTTTGGCGATGGCGTACCAGAAACGGCTGGGCATTCGTCAATACCGAACTGCCCGTAGTGGAATAGCGCGCGTGTCCGATGGCGCAGCGACCGGCCAGGTCCTCGAGCTGATCCATCGTGAAAACATCGGAGACCAGCCCCATACCTTTATGTTCATCAATCGTCTCGTCCCGGCATACTGCAATACCGGCGCTTTCCTGCCCCCGGTGCTGCAGCGCATATAATCCAAAATAGGTTATCGGTGCAGCTTCAGGATGTCCGCAAATGCCAAAAATACCACAGGCTTCGCGAGGCTTATCAAAATCGGTCATACTATTTAAACTCCTCTTCACACGTTAGGTGGGCAATTATACCACAGCTGTCTATTAGCGGGTATGTTTAATAAAATCTTTTGAATTTATATTTACTATTGGTAGCACCGCAGAACTTTTTACAGAAAATATCGGAAGAATTCTGCCGATTATAATCGATAGAGTGTAGCGATTCCATCAATCCGAAATCCGCAATCTAAAATCCCAAATTATAACTCGTGACGTCATAGAATTAAAAACGAGATGAATTTGTTCATGCAGATTTTGTATATATTCACCACAACGCTCACCCTATCGGCGTATTCTCCACCAGATCCCACACCCCGCACGGGCAGGCGCCGGCGCAGAATCCGCACCCGATGCAGCGGTCTTGATCCACCACATATTCATATTCAGAGTCTTCCAGCTCTGTTTTACTGATCGCATGCTGGGGACAGATTGCCACACATATTCCGCAATCCCGGCAAGCGCCGCAGGATGAGCATTGTGATCCGCAGTGGTCCAAATCATTGTATTCGGTAATTCGGGGATCGAAATATTCCAGAGTGATACGGTTGCGGTCGATCATTTCGCGTCTTTTAACCTCGAGCGGCTTGTCTTCCAGAATTTCACAGATGGTCTCCGCAACGATGCGTCCGGCGCCGATGGCATCGGTCAGCAGTCCGGGTCTGACAACATCGCCAATGGCAAATATTTTGGGATCGGAAGTCAAAAAACGTTCGTTGACTTTTATGAAACCGTTATCTTCTGCCACGTCTTCCGGCAGAAATTCAAGATCCGGCACGTCACCGATGGAAATGATGACCGTCTCGGCCGTAATTTGTTCGCCGCCTGTCAACGTCACTACCTTATCGGTAATCTCCCGGGTGAACACCGGCCATTTAAATTGGGCACCAATCTCTTCGGCGGCTTCTCTTTCTTTACCGAATGATGCCGGCACTTGCACATCCAGCAATGTAATGTGTTTGGCACCGAGACGATGCGCTTCGGTGGCCGCATCACATCCCACATTACCGGCGCCGATGATAACGACATGCTGGCCGACTTTGGCGGTATCGGCTTTGGCTTTTTCGAGAAATTCCAGCGCCGTCAGGGCTCTCTCATTGCCCGGTATCGGGAGCATCCTGGGTTTTTGGGCGCCGGTGGCAATCACCACAAAATCATAATCTTCGCGCAACTGTTTGACGTCTTCCGATGCCAGGGGACGCTGATGATGAACATGTGCTAAGACCTCTTTAACGCGCTTCAATTCGGTGGTAATAACCTCTTTTGGAATACGGCTATCAGGAATAACGCGGGAAAATTTACCACCGATATCCTGCGCCATTTCATAAATGACAACCTGGTGTCCTTTCAGACGCAGCTGCCAGCCAACCGATATGCCGGCCGGTCCGCCGCCAATGACTGCAATTTTTTTATCCGATTCCGGCGGCAGCTCCGGTAAGGAGGCATTGATGCTGGCCTGGCCCAGCCGGGTCGTGTCCACCGGTGCCATGGCGGAAATCTGCCGGGTACAGGACTGCATGCACAAGTTAGGGCACAGGTATCCGCAGACGGCAGCCGGAAAAGGGGTATAGGCCAGCGCCAGATCGACGGCCTCATCAACCCGGCCTTCCCGGATCAGTTTCCAGCGCTCCTGCACGGGAATCCCGCTCGGGCAGGATGCCTCACAGGGTGCGGCATAAGTCCGGTTTTCCCAGACCGGGATAAAGCGCCGTAAGTGCCCGGAAGTTATCAGTGCAATCGGACTGCGATCAAGGTCGGTAAGGTCTCCGATAAGTCCGCCCTGACCCAGTTCCTGATCCCAGATTTGCGATTTAAATGATCCCATCGATCGCATCGGCCGTGAGATTTTTTCCTGGGGACTGCGGGCCATAAGCAGCTGCCACTGGCTGCGGTCGGAGAGTGGATCGAGCAGTTCTAAACGGCCGATGCGGCCGAGATAAACCCGGATGTTTTCAAGCAGCCAGTTCCAGTCTTGATCGCCCAGGGTGACCAGTTTGGCATCGGTTTCACTGTAACCGCCATGGGGGCCGCGGAAGAACACCTTGCCGCCGACCATACCCACAAACGGCCGGTAGCCGAGAATATTTTCACGGTTTTGGGCTTCATAACCACAGATTACCGCAATGCCGCCGGCCATAAATTCACCGAAGTAATCTCCGGCTGAACCCAGAATCCAAAGCTCCGGCGGGTCAAAACGCGGATTATGTTTGGTCATGGTCATGCCCCGGGCGCCGATGTTGCCGGCAACATATATTTGTCCCTGGGCCATGGCATTGGCACACCCGTTGCCGACATTGCCATGAACCACGATCTCAGCTCCGGCATTCAACCACCCGACATCATCGGATGCCGGTCCGTGCACCTCGATCACGGCATTGGAAAATCCCATGGAACCAACGCGTTGTCCGGGCTGGCCCATGATTTCAATGTGGATCGCTTCATTTCCGGCCCGCCACAGTCGTCCGCCGATGCCGTGCTGGCCGTAAGCCTTGATTCGTAGGTTCCGGCGTCCGTCTTCGACCGCCGCCTGAATCTGTTCTTCAATAATCCGGGAATCAACCCGTTCTCCGGCAACTATCCCGGCAATTTTATGCACGGCTGAATTGCCTTTTATTTCCTGGCTAGACATTTTCGTTCTCCAAAAATACTTATCACCACGATATCGGATTTGAGACGTAATTTTTAAAAAAAGGAACATCGAACATCGAACGCCTAACATCGAACATTCAATATTGATGGCGCTGCGCTTCATCTATTTAAAAACAAGCGAACCGCATAGTTTCGAATGGTCGATCCGCATTGATCCGTCTTTTAATAAAATGACAAAATTCATTATTCGACGTTGGATGTCCAAAGTTCGATGTTCGACGTTCATAAATTTCTTTTCCGGTTTGACTTACCGCTCCGTAGCCAGCGATTGAGCTGAAACCCGACACCCGACACCTTATTTCCGTCATCTGCCTTCTGTCATCTGCCCTAAACCACATATTTAACCTGCAGCCGCTCCGCCGCGGCACGATCATTGATGCCCAGGGCATCCGACATCCCGATCGGTAGTGAGGTGGAGCGTCCCAGGGGCGCGACTATTTTTTTCAGCTCGGTATCAAAACTCAAGTAGACATCCACTACTCGCTGAGCAACGTCTTCGGAATTTAACCGCCGGTAAAGGCGCGGATCCTGGGACGTAATTCCTTTGGGACAAAGTCCGATATTGCAGATGTTACAGCGGTCTGATTCCGACCCCAGGCATCCGGCCGCGGCCTGCATGATATATTTTCCGATTTGAACCCCGCTGGCTCCCAGCATAATGAGCGCCGCGGCATTGGCTGCCAGATTCCCGGTTTTACCGACGCCGCCGCCGGCAAACAGCGGCACCTGGTTCTGCATGCCTATTTTAACGAGATTCAGATAGCAATCGCGGATGTTGCTGGCAATAGGATGACCCATGTGGTTCATGGATACGTTATAGGCGGCCCCCGTACCGCCGTCCTCGCCGTCAATCGCAAGGCCGGCGGCGTATGGATTGCGCGTCAGGTTGTTTAAAACCGCCAGTGATGTCGAAGTTGCCGAAATTTTGGGATACACCGGCACCCTGAAGCCCCAGGCCATGTACATGGACTGGATCATTTTGGCCACGGACTCCTCAATCGAATACTGGGTTTGATGGGTGGGCGGACTGGGCAAATTGATACCGGACGGCACGCCTCGAATGGCGGCGATCAGTTTGTTGACCTTATACCACATCAACAGGCCGCCATCACCGGGCTTGGCCCCCTGGCCGTATTTGATTTCGATGGCACACGGATCTTCCTTCATCTCGGGCAGGGCGTGAATAATTTCGTCCCAACCGAAATAGCCACTGGCGATCTGCAAAATAACGTATTTTAAAAATCGGGAGCGCAACAGGCGCGGCGGGCATCCGCCTTCTCCGGTACAGACACGCACCGGCATACCCAACTCTTCGTTGAGGTAGGTGATCCCCATTTGAAGCCCTTCCCACATCGTGGGGGACAGGGCGCCAAATGACATGCTGCCGATCACCAGCGGATAGATTTCCCGCACCGGCGGAATCCAGCCGTTGGTTTGCATAAACTTCAGATTATCCTCGGGGGACAATACCCGGCCCAGCAAGGTGCGCATTTCGAATTCATGGCGTCCCGCGTCCAGCGCGGGGTCGGTCAACATTGAAATTCGGATAAATTTTAAACGGTCCAATACCCCGTCCCGGGCGTTGCGACGCCCGCCTCGGCGGCGGGCCTGGCCGCCCCGGTCACCATGAAAACGAAGTTTGTCTGCCTCATCGGCGCGGGCCGGCGCGATAGCATCGTTGGGGCAAACCAGGTTGCACATGGCACATCCGACACACTTATAAGCCGGATCGGTTTTCTGGCGAATACCGTAGTACGATTTATAGACACCGGCGGGCGCCTCGGTAAATCCTACCGGCGGCTTAAACTCGCGCTTGCGAAACACCCCGAATTCAATGGCATTGACAGGGCACACGGCCGTGCATTTGCCGCAAAGCGTGCATTTATCTTTATCCCATATAATTTGCCACGGCAGATCTTTAACACTTAATGTGGAAGGGCTAATGGGTCTGTCTGGGAGCATATTGACACCTCCTGTCGATCCGGACCGACGACGACCGTATCTAAGTGCATCGGCTGAAGGTCACTGTGTTTATCGCGATTGGGAATCGCAGAATCCAGTCCGCATATTTCCGAAGCAAACGCATATATTCCAGGTTTTCCGCCGACCACTCCCGGGCGGAGCTTCTTGCGATCCTGCACCATGAAAACGCTGTGATCCGGCAGGCAGCCGATGACACAATTGGGTCCATCGATGATCAACTGCCGGCAGGTTTGTTTCAGATTTTTTAAGAAATAGGCGTTGGGATGATTTTGCAGATCGTTATCCTGCAGCGGGGTGATGATGTGCTTATAGGCTTCTATGCCCAGGCCCAGCTTTTTGATCGTATAATGCAGGATATGGGTGAAGACTTCCGAGTCCGATTGGTAGCCGGTGTATCCGGGAAAATCCCGCGATTCGAGATAGGATCGGATCGGAACAAACGCGGTGTTTTCCCCGTTGGTCATGGTTGAGTAGCCCTGGATAAAGAAAGGGTGGCAGGCATAGAGCGTGATCGCATAATTGGTGTTCTGCCGGCCCTGGGCCATGATCACCCGGGCATGCAATTCCTTGCGGTCCAGATTTAAATGCTCCGCCACCAACATCGGATCTCCGATTTCCTTTATCATAATTACATCCGGCCAGAACGAGTAAACGATCATGTCGTTTTTTTCCTCGCCCATGGCTCTAAGCTGCAGCCGGGTCATCAGCAGCCTTTCATATAATTCATCTTTGCTGAAGTCTTCCCATTCCTCGGGATATTCGTAGGCACGGACCAGGTAAACATCACGTTTGGGGACTCCCGGCGGCGGTATCTTGGGTAATTTAATGGAAATCTTGTATTTGGTCATAAAACCGATATCCATCATAAAAGAATCCAGGCGCCGGATCCCGGAATCGCTGAAAATTCCGGACAAAATGGGCGCATCCTTCATATCCTCGAACGGTCCGGCCAGATCACGTAAAAATATCCCGACACCGGAACAGTCGTGACCTTCCCGCATAACATCGAGAGCCTCCAGGGCAACCATGGGAGACAACGGATCCTTGCTGGTTATTGAAAATAGACGGCACATAGCTGTTTTCTCCTTACTGGAAAGACTAAACTAAAATATCTTCGGGCATGCATTTAAAAGACGGGGGCATTTGATGGGCTGGTATCCCCGTCAAGATGACGGGGCTGAACCTTATTTTTTTCTACAATGCAATCCAGCACTTTTTGTAGTGCCCGCATGGGCATGGTTTATGTTAAATCCAAGCTAACAACTTAGACGCCCAAATAGATTATCCGATATTTCGAACCTGCACCTATACCATTTTTTTTATGTTTGGAAAATATCAAAATGCATTTATTTCGAATTTCCCCTTTGAACGGCCTGAAAGGTCGAATCGACCCGGCGCTGAATTTGAAACCGCCCTTATAAAAATGCAGCTGCGGATATATGTCGGAGGCGGACCTTGAATCACCTAAATACACAATTTCACATCAAAAAAACGATGTTGACAAGAAAGCCCGCATTCGTTATCTGGATAGTTTATGGTCCTGGGAAATACAAGCCTTGATATGTAGGGCTGCTGCAGCTGAGGCGATCCACGAGTCATCAATTTCCCTTGATCTTGAATAACCTGTGCCATATCTTTGTTATCTTTCCTCAAAAAACTAAACCAATAGGATGACCAACATGAAAAAAAGTTTTTCAATTTGCCTCTTTTTATTGTTTCTTTTCACCGCCATGACCGCCGGCGCTGATTCGGATTTGCCGGATGAATCGACCCTGCGAGGCTGGGTGCAGGAAATGAAAAAGGCGCCCCGGGGACCGTTCAAGCGCCTGCGCTGGTTTTGCAACGACGGCACCGTTTTGCCACCCAAAAAATATGCCTGCCGGGACCACGGCGGCGGGGTACAGCACGGAGAATGGACTGATCGGGTGAAATTGATGCGGGACAACGGGTATTATATTGCCAATGTTTATGCCGATGTCGACCCGGAAAAATTTCAGAAAGATGATCGACATGTCGATATCACCAAGCAAATGATTTTGGAACAGTTTTTGATCGATGCCGACGACGGCTGGATCTTCCGCAAAGCCCGCTATTATCGCGGAGCTTTGCAAACTGAAGATGAAACTCGCGGCGGGTGGGATTTATTGCTGGCACTCGCAGAAAAATCGGACTGGAACCAGGACCGATATGTCGTCCTGCGAGAGGCGGTTCGCTTTATGCCCCACGGCCGTGAAGACGCGCCGATCAGTGAGATGCGTCAATTAGCTTTGATCATAGCTGAAAAAGATAAAAATTTCGAAAACCTGCGAATTAAAATTCATAATCGTCCGGAATTAGGCGACGCCGCTCAGGTTCGCGACTATGCCAAAAAAAGCGGCAACCCCAAATTTGCAGACGACTATGAGCGCCTGGCACTCACCATCGAAGAAGTTTACCAGCCGCGTGATGTCGGTTCGATGGTGACTTCCCTGGCCAAACAGATTGAAAATAACGAATTGAAACGGCAAATCAGTGCGATGGCCGAAAAATTGGATGATCAGACCGCCGTCGAGGATCGATTTAAAACTGTCTGTCGCCTGATGTCGACCCTGCGGGCAGGCATCGCCGAAGCCCGCAAGGCGAGCTCGAAACTGGCGATGCTGGATACCAGCCTTGTGCTGGAAGGCTATCTATATCGAAGCGGCAATGAATTAATCGATATGCTTCCCGAGGCCTCCCGTCGCCAGCGGCTGCAGTGGCTTGAGGATTGCGTCGACAGCCTTTATGGAACCGGTTTGATTACGGCTCGTCAGCAACAGGCGCTGCATGGCAATTTTCAAAATCTGCTTAAATCAACCCCCCAGCTGATTTCGTATCAAGTCGATCTGGAGTACGGTGCCCGGGTTGCTGAGTGGGCCGATCGAAAGATGCGGTTTCACTTTGAGGAGACCCTAGCCCATATGGATAAGATCGAGCCGCTGACCCGGCGCTACCTCCACGATCGCCTGCGCGGCAGCCTGCTGCTGTTTTATTCGACCATATTGGATAGTTTGATTGCCGATGCCGGCCGGCAGCTGGACATTCAAAATCAATTATTCGATCAGAAACTGGTTTCCGGCATGCGCGGACTAAATGCCGGCTTGGCCCGCGGCACTCTGCTAACGCCGCCGGAAAGCGGCGAACTGGAATCTTTGGATCCCAGAGGTATTTACGTGCTGCCGGCGACCACCGAAGATTTGCCTCCGGTAGCCGGCATTATTACCGCCGGCAAAGGCAACATCCTGTCCCACGTTCAACTGCTGGCGCGTAATCTGGGGATTCCCAACGTGTCAGTGGATAATCAACTGGTGCCCCGGATCACCGCCAAAAGCGGCACCAACGTCGTGCTGGCCGTCAGCGCCCGCGGCATCGTTCAGCTTGTAGAAGACGGGCCTCATTGGGATGAGGTCTTCGATGAGCAGGCCAGTGTGCAGGATGTCGTCATCCGTCCGGATCTTAAAAAACTGGATTTGAAAAATTTGAACATTATTCCGCTGCAAAAAATGCGGGCTGCCGATTCCGGCCGGGTTGCCGGACCCAAAGCCGCCAACCTGGGCGAACTCAAGCATCATTTTCCCGAAGCTGTCGGCGATGGTGTGGTCATCCCGTTCGGTCATTTCCGGGCGTTGCTGGAGCAGCCGGTTAAACCCGGAGGACCGAGCGCGTTCAGCTGGATACAGCAGCAGTATGATCGGATCGAAGGTCTTGCGGGAGAGCCTGCCGAGCAGGAAAAAGCAGCCCGACAATTCCTAGCGCAAATGCGCGAATGGATCTTAAAAGCCGATCCCGGCGACAAGTTCCGCCGCCGGCTGCAAAAATCTATGGCAAAAGTATTCGGCAAGGACGGATCCTACGGTGTGTTTGTGCGAAGCGACACCAATGTCGAGGACCTGGAGGGTTTTACCGGCGCCGGCCTCAATCTGACGGTGGTCAATGTGGTGGGCTTCGAAAATGTACTGGAGGCAATCCAAAAAGTTTGGGCATCGCCTTTTACAGAGCGGGCATATCGATGGCGCCAGTCATATATGAAGGACCCGGAACATGTTTACGCCTCCATCCTGCTGTTGAAAAGTGTGCCGTCCGATAAATCCGGTGTGATGGTGACGGCCGATATCGACACCGGACAAACCGGTTGGCTGACCATCGCAGTCAACGAGGGCGTGGGCGGCGCTGGTGTCTTACACGGCGATGGCCTTCGTTCCGGTCCTGTTGATTATCAGGGCAATGAAGATTGCTGATAACGCCACTGATTACTCCATCAACAACACGGCGCGCAATGTCCTGTGGCTGCCGGCTTCAGCGGAAATGAAGTACAAGGGCAAGCCGACGATCGATTCGCTTTTCGTGCGCATCGGGGATGGCTTTGCGGCGCTAACCGTTCTGGTCGGCGTTCAGATTCTGGCCCTGTCGATGGTGTGGTTCTTCATTATCAATGTGACACTCATTTTACTGTGGATTGCCCTTGCCCTGGTCGTGATACGCGAGCATCGACGGATGTCGGAGTTAAACGGCTAAAATGATCAATTCTAAAAAAGAAATGGCTATTTTGTTCCGAGCGGGTGATAAAGCAGTGCCTTAACGTTTTTTCATTTGAACCCTGAACCCCGGAAGCTTTGAACCCCAGAAGCATTGAACTATAGGTCCCTTGAGCCCTGAACCTGATTATCTAACCTTTTATTTTGACATGCCTGATGCGTTATTTTATATTGGCTTTAACCGGAACGTTCTTTAGAATTATAAAATTCATTTAACTTAACGCCACAGCGTTCTGCATATTTAGTCCGTATCCGCGATCGGTCGGAGGCGGATAAGTGGATAATTTTGTCCCGTCCTGGCGGTATCCGCTCCATCCTCTTTTGGAGAGACCTGTTTAGAATTGAACCGCAGGAAACGGATCTTCAATATTCAATCGAAAATATTCAGTCATTTGAGACGCTGGGTAGAAGGAAGCCGCCATGTATATCAAGCAATCAGATCTCCTTTTGGGAACCAGCATGGATTTCGTTAAAAAATTCATGGATATCTGCCGCATGGTATCCCATGAAAAAGGAGATATACTGTTTCATGAAAATGATCAGGCGTGCCACTTATACATTTTGCTTAACGGCCGCGTAAAATTGAGTATTGGTGGAGGCGGGCAGGTAGTTTACGATGTCGGACAAAACGGCGAGGCCTTCGGCTGGTCCAGCTTAATCGGAAGAGACGTATACTCGGCCTCGGCGGAGTGCGTGGAGCAGACAAAACTGCTGATAGCTGACCGTCAGGAATTGGGCAAAATACTGGAAGAAGATCCGGCCAATGGCATCATTTTTTTGAAGCAGCTTGCGGCAACGTTGGGAAATCGATTAATGGAAACTTACAAGATGATCCCGTAACGATAGAACATTCAAAGTCCGCCTTCGGCAGGCCTACTTCAAAACGAATGATACAAAGCGACATCCGCCTATATTCAATCCGCAATCAAAAATTTTAAATCCGAAATTATAATTGGAGGTTCCATGGCCGACCATCGATCGCCTTTACCAAAAAAAGACGCCATCAGCCGCCGGGAATTCATGTGGCTCTCCTCGCTGGCAGCCGCCGGTTTTATTGCCGGATGCGCCATCAATCCCGTAACCGGCGAAAAACAGTTGATGCTGATATCTGAAGATCAGGAAATTCAGATTGACAGGCAATACTCGCCCTATCAATTTTCGGCTGATTACGGAACGACGCAGGATAAAAAGTTAAACGACTACATCGACCAAACCGGAAAAAGAATGGTGGCCGGCACCCACCGCACCCATATGCCCTATAATTTTCGGGTGGTCAACGCCAACTACGTAAACGCCTATGCCTTTCCGGGCGGGAGCATCGCCTGCACCCGGGGCATCATGCTTGCACTGGACAATGAAGCTGAGCTGGCAGCACTGCTGGGTCACGAGCTCGGCCATGTCAACACCAGACACAGTGCCGAACAAATGTCAAAGACCCAACTCACCCAGTCGGTGGTCAGCGGTCTTGCCGCCGCAGCCGGGAGCCAGGGGTCCTTTTATGGTGATATTGCCTCCCAGTTGGGTCAGATCGGCGCCGGCGCGCTGCTGGCATCTTACAGCCGCGACAATGAGCGGCAGGCGGATGCTCTGGGTATGGAATATATGGTAAAGTCCGGCTATAGCTCAGAGGGCATGGTCGGATTGATGAACATGCTCAAAAGCATGGGAAAGCATCAGCCCAGTGCGATCGAGCTTATGTTTTCGACCCATCCCATGAGCCAGGAGCGCTACAAGACCGCAGTTCAGACTGCCGCAACCAAATACAGCGCGGCCAAAATGAACCCATTATACCGGCAACGCTATATGGACAATACCGCACGGCTGCGAGCAAAAAAAGGCGCCATCGATCAGATGCAGCTGGCTGAAAAGGAAATGACAAAGAAAAATTTTCCGGCGGTCGACAATCATTTACGCAAGGCTCTCAAAAAAGCTCCCGACGATTACACTGCCCTGGTCATGATGTCCAAAAGCCAGTTGATCCAAAAAAAATGGGCCGTCGGGCGCCAGTACGCCGAAATGGCCCAGCAATCCTATCCCCGGGAAGCCCAGGCCTATCATCTGAGCGGATTTGCTAAAATCCGGTTAAAAGACTATGATGGAGCCTTGGAGGAATTCAACCTTTATGACGAGGTACTTGCCGGCAATCCCAATACCCTTTTCTTCAAAGGCTATTGCTATGAAGGGATGCAGCAGTACCCCCAGGCGGGCAGGGAATACCAGCGCTATTTACAAGCTGTAAACCAGGGTGAATATGCCAAACACGCCCACAGGAGATTAAGACAATGGCAGGCGAAAGGGTTGATATAGAAGAAATTGGAGTACTGGAGTGATGAAGGACTGGACGTTTTAGGTTATGGATCAAAATCGGATCGAGGAGTAAAAGTCGTGTTTTAGAGCATATTGAGATATGGTCATTTGCTCGACGATGGAAAACGGGCCAGAAAAAAATAAGGGTGGTATGAGCGAATCTTTTTGTCGCCCCATATATGCTTGGCAGTGCTTTTCCCATTACTCCAATGCTCCAGCACGCTAACACTCCGGTTTTCCTTTAGTTGAAATAAAGCCTCCCTTTAGGAGCAAACCAAAGCTTGGCTCTGTGGGCTCGGATTCATAACCGACTGGAATTTCTTGAACTATTTCACAACGGACAACGTACCTTGCCCAACGACCTACCAAAACCACTTATCGAAGACTACGAAAAACGCTGGCAGGGCTTTCAAACCGCGGCTGAGGCCGCCGGGATTCCGCCGATCACCAACCCTGAAGTTCTGAATAGCATCGAGCGGGTATTTGCCTTTAGTGAGTTCGTGGCCGCCGGCTGTACCCGGGAGCCGGCCCTGCTGACCGACCTTATCGACAGTGATGATCTGAATCGAAATCCTCTACCGGACGACTATCCACGCAAATTTGAAGACCTGCTGGCTGATGTCAAGGATGAAGCGACCCTGATCGGCCGGTTGCGCCGCTTTCGTCGCCGGGAAATGATCTGCATCGCCTGGCGGGATTTAGCCGGCTGGGCGGATCTGACCGAAACCATGAGTGCGCTGTCGGCTTTTGCGGATGCCTGTCTGGATCAAAGCCTCAGGATTATTTATCAGTGGCAGTGTGACCAATTCGGTATACCGACGGCCGAAGACGGCTCAAAACAGCATCTGGTGGTTCTGGGACTGGGCAAGCTGGGCGCCCGGGAGCTGAACTTTTCCTCCGATGTGGATTTAATCTTCACTTACCCCAGGGGCGGCCGGACCTGCGGCGCTGAAAGCAGCCTGACCAATGAAGAGTTTTTTTCCCGGCTGTGCCGCCGTTTGATAAAAGTCATCGGTCAACCAACGGCAGACGGCCAGGTGTTCCGGGTCGACCTGAGACTCAGGCCCTTTGGCGAAAGCGGGCCTTTAGCCATGGATTTTAATGGTATCGAGCAGTATTATCAAGAACAGGGTCGCGAATGGGAACGCTATGCATTGATCAAGGCCAGAACCGTGGCCGGCGAGAAAGCAGCCGGGAATTTTCTGCTTGAACAACTGCATCCGTTTATCTATCGCCGATATCTGGATTACAGCGCCTTTGAATCTTTGCGGGAAATGAAGCAAATGATCGCCCTGGAAGTCAAACGCAAAGGCATGGCGAACGACATCAAACTAGGACCGGGCGGTATACGGGAAATTGAATTTTTCGGTCAGATTTTCCAGCTGATTCGCGGTGGCGTGATACCGGCATTACAGAAAACCGGCATATTAAAAGTACTCAAAGCGCTGGCTGACGAGGGCAATATTCCGCGGCAAGTCAACCGCGAACTGACCGAAGCCTATGTGTTTTTACGCAATACAGAAAACAGGCTGCAGGAGTATTCCGATCAGCAAACCCACCAACTGCCGTCCGATGACAGCGGTCAATCGCGCCTGGCAGCATCCATGAACTTTGCCGATGCCGATTCCTTTTATTTGACCTTAGACGGTCATCGCAACCGGGTCCACGGGCATTTTCAAATGCTGTTGGAATCCGGTGATGCCGGGGAAAGCCCGCCAAAATTGGAAGCTCCGCTGGATAGCATCTGGCAAAACATGATGGACGACCAACAAGCCGGTCAAACGCTGGTCTCGCTGGGCTACGATCAACCGGAACTGGTGCTGCCCCTGCTCGATTATTTAAGAAACGATCCGGAAACAAAGGCCTTAAGTCCCAACGGCCGTCGGCGTCTCGACAGGTTAATGCCGCGATTTTTAAAGGAGATCGGAACCTGCGAAAATCCGCTGATTACGTTGCGGCGAATTATTGATCTAATTAAAGCCATCGAAAGACGCACCAGCTATCTGGCCTTGCTGCTGGAAAACCCGACCACCCTCGCCCACCTGGTAAAACTATCCAATGCCAGCCCCTGGATTGCCTCGTTTCTGGCACGCCATCCGGTGCTGCTGGATGAACTGCTTGACCCGCGCACCCTGTATCAACCGCCGCAAAAAGGTGAGATGAAAAAGGGTCTGCAGCATCGCCTGGCCTTGATAGCGCCGGATGACCTTGAGTATCAGATTGAACAGCTGTGTATATTCAAACAGATCAATGTTTTGCGGGTGGCAACGGCCGATGTCACCGGCACCCTGCCCCTGATGAAGGTAAGCGATTATCTCACCGAAATTGCCGAAATTATTCTAAATGAAGTGATTGATCTGGCCTTCAACCATCTGGTAGCAAAACATGGCTCTCCGGCCTGCCGGCTGGATGACACACCCCGCCAGAGAGGATTTGTGGTTATCGCATACGGCAAATTAGGTGGATTGGAACTGGGCTATGGCTCTGATCTTGATCTGGTTTTTCTGCATGCTGGCACCCACGAACAAACCGGCGGCGGCAAGAGCCCCATTGACAGCGCTCAATTCTTTAACCGCCTCGGTCAGCGGGTTATCCACATTCTTACGGCGCATACCCGGGCCGGCAGAGCCTACGAAATCGACATGCGGTTAAGGCCCAGCGGCAGTTCAGGCCTTCTGGTCAGCCACATCGATGCGTTCCGCGAGTACCAGTTATCAGAAGCCTGGACCTGGGAGCATCAGGCGCTGATTAAGGCTCGACCGATTTGCGGTGATGACCTCATCGCCAACCGTTTTGAAAAAATCCGCTCGAAAGTACTCGCCCGGCAGCGGTCGCAGCCCGAACTAAAGGCAGAAGTCGTTCAGATGCGCGAAAAAATGCGCAAAGAATTGTTAAACCCCGAGGCGGACTTGTTGGACCTCAAGCAGGACGCCGGTGCCATGGTAGACATTGAGTTTTTGGTTCAGTTTCTGGTGCTGCTCAATTCCCACAAAAATCCCGGTTTGCTGCAATGGACCGATAATGTCCGCCTCCTGCAAACCCTGATTGAAACCGGTACGCTGGATGAAATAACCGCACATCAACTCAAGCATGCCTATTTAGTCTATCGCGCCGTCGCCCACCAACTCAGCTTACAGGAAAAGCCGGCCAAGGTCTCGCGCGAGAAATTCGACCTCCTGCAAAAAAGAGTCGCAGAAATCTACCAAAGTGTTTTTGAGTGACGAACGACGAATGTCGAATTATTGAAATCCTTACAACATTCGTCATTCGACAATCTTCATTCGATATTAAAACACCTGCCCGCAAATATCGCCCCGACAAAACTCAATAAAAATTCAACGTTACAAATTTGTAACTTTCTTCACCAATTTATTCCAATTTTGTAATATGCTTTTTTTATAACATTCGCCATAATTAATGTTAATATGCTGAAATCAAACGAATAACTATCCTAATAATCGTATGGCATATATATTGCTGATACAGGAATGATTAAATCCAATAGAACGCAATACTGGCAAAATTTCATATGGACAACATTTACGAAGATGCCTCAACTCAGCTGCAGCAAAAAACCCGGATTTTGGTTGACCGCCTTTTTCAGGGAAAAGTACGGGGCTTTTTAAAACAGCACGCCCGCATTCTGGATGCTTATTTCATCGAGGCCTTTGAGACCAGCATGGTCGGACCGCGCATGGATATCAGCAAAAATCCGTATGCCATCGTCGCTCTGGGCGGCTATGGCCGGGAGGAGCAGTGCATCCATTCCGACGTTGATCTGCTGTTTCTGTTTAAAAAAAGCGTGCCGGATCAAGCCGAAAGCCTGATCCGGGAGATTGTCTACCCGCTATGGGATATCGGGCTCGAGGTCGGTTATGCCACCCGGTCTGTCAAGGAGTGCATCGTTTTGTCCAACAAGGATTTTGAAATCTTGACCCCGCTGCTGGATGCGCGCTTCATCTGCGGAGGGTCGCATATATATTCTGATCTGATGGATCAGTTGCGGGTAAAGGTGATTCGCAAAAAGTCCCGCACCATAATCAACTGGCTGGTTGAAAACAACGAAATGCGCCATGCCCATTTCGGAGACTCGGCCTATCTGCTCGAGCCCAACCTTAAAGAGGGCCGGGGCGGATTGCGGGACTATCACATCATGCGGTGGATCGGCCAGATTAAGTTTAGCATCAAACAGACCCGGGATCTGGAATACTTCGGCCTGTTGTCCCACGGAGAGTTTCAGTCCTTAAAACAGTCCCTGTCCTTTATCTGGAAAGTACGCAACCGCCTGCATTTCCTGTGCGGCAGAAAATACGATCAGCTGCACTTTGAAAACCAGATCAAGCTAGCTGAAGCCATGAAATATAAACAAAGCAATGGTCAGCAGCCGGTCGAACGATTTCTGGGTGAACTGCACGGCCGAATGGAATCGTTGAAGCAGCAGCATCTGATGTTCCTGTATGAACTGGGTCTGGAAAAAAAACGCCAGCGCAGAAGAAAATCACAGAAGCAGAGCAAGGTTGAAGGCCTAGAAGTCAGTGAGTGGGGCCTGCTTAATTTTGCCGCACCCGAAAAAATTATGGGATCTTCGGATCTTCTGATTAAGATATTTGAAGAAAGTGCACGCTTAAAAATTCCCCTAAGCACGGAAGCCAAGCGCCTGGTCAAGGAATTTTCCTATCTGGTGAATGCCAAATATCGCAGCTCCGAGCCGGTCGCGGAATCTTTCGAGCGAATTCTGGTAACCCCGGCACCGACCTTTAATGTCTTAAATACAATGCTGAACACCGGTTTTCTGGTGCGCTATATTCCGGAATTTGGCAATATCATTAACCGCATTCAGTATGATGAATACCATCTTTACCCGGTGGACAAACATTTGTTGCGAACGGTTCACACGCTAAAAAATTTTGGAATAAAAAAAGAAAACCCTCTGGAGCCGCTATGCGGGCAGGTCTACCGCGAGCTTAAAAACAAGAAACTTTTGCTCTGGGCCGCGCTGTTGCACGATGTCGGCAAAGGTGATGAAAATGACGATCATGCCGTCAAAGGCGCCGGCATCATTAAAAAAATTCTGACCAAAAAGGGAATGAATGCCGCAGACGTCGCCAGCGTTGAATTTCTGGTCCGAAACCACCTTTTCCTGATTAAAAGAGCCACCCGAAGGGATATCCGCGACGAGGAAACAGCCATATTCACGGCCAGAAAGATACAAGATGTTGAACGGTTGAAAATGCTGTACCTTCTGACCGTAGCCGATTCGATCTCGACCGGTCCGGCAGCCTGGAATAGCTGGACGGCAGCCCTTTTAAGGGATTTTTTTCTGAAAATCCTCAACGTGCTGGAAAAGGGCGAGTTGGCCACAGAAGAAGCCGTCAACATCATCAAGCAGAAGCGAATCGACATCATCACATCGGCTGTCACCCGTAAAGCAAAAGATGACATCGGCGCCCTGTTTGATAACATGTCGCCGCGCTATCGCCTGTATATGCCGGCCCGCTCCATGCTGGAACATATCAAGCTATTCGAACAACTGGGGGCGGCTGAATTTTTATGGGATATTAAGCGCTCGGCCGAGGCAAACACTCGCTCGGTTACGATCTGTGCTAAAGACCGTCCGGGTCTTATCTCCAAAATTGCAGGGGTATTTACCCTCAACAACATCAATATTCTCGATGTCCAGGCATTTACCTGGCGCAATAATATTGCGCTGGATATTTTCGAAGTCACACCGCCGCCGGATCAAATAATGGAAGATGAAAAATGGAAGCAAACCGCAAACAATCTTACCACGGCCTTATCCGGTGAACTGGACCTGACAAAGGCACTTCGAAAAAAAACAGCGACGCATCGCCGGACCAACTCCAAGATGCGGCGGATACCCCACCGCATCACGGTCGACAACACCAGTGCCAGTTTTTTTACCATCGTTGAAGTTGTGACCTATGATATTCCCGGCCTGCTCTTCAACGTTACGGATGCTCTGTTTCATTGCGATCTTAACATCTGGGTCGCCAAAATTGCGACCAAAGCCGACCAGGTGGTGGATGTTTTTTATGTCTGGGATCTGAACGGACAAAAAGTGGATTCAGAAGATCAAGTAGAAGCTATAAAAACGGCTGTATTGGAAAGACTTCCTCAAATGTCGAATGCCGAATGAAGAATGCCGAATTGAGGAATTCTATCTTTTTAATTATTTGATTAACTCAACGAATGAAAGAAAGATAAAAATCAGATCAAAATCATTAATTCGACATTCCAATAAGGGGGGAGATATTCAAAAGATGAGATTTAAGCGTTTACTGACAATTGCGATTTTACTGGCCGTGCCGTCTTCTTCAGCACTGGCTTCCGATGGTTTGAATTCAGGTGACACGGCCTGGATAATTGTATCTACCGCCCTGGTCATGATGATGACGCCGGCCGGTCTAGCACTCTTTTACGGCGGCCTGTCGCGGTATAAAAACCTGCTGAACACCTTTGCCATGACCATTGTAGCCTATTGTCTGACGAGCGTCATTTGGGTGATGTGGGGCTATACGCTAGCTTTCGGTCCGGATAAAGCCGGTATTGTCGGCGGTTTGTCAAACGTTTTCATGGCAGGCATCGGCGTCGACAGCCTCTCGGGCAGCATCCCAACCTATGTTTTCGCTCTGTTTCAAATGACATTCGCCTGCATCACCGTCGCGCTGGTCCTGGGCTCGATTGTCGATCGCATGAAGTTTTCATCATGGATTGTGTTTACGATTCTGTGGGTCACCTTTATATATTGCCCGATCGCCCACTGGGTATGGGGCGGCGGCTGGATGGGTGAAATGGGCGCCCTCGATTTTGCGGGCGGCAACGTGGTGCACATCAATGCCGGTGTGGCCGGTCTGGTCCTGGCACTGGTGCTGGGCAAAAGAATCGGTTACGGCAAAGAAGCCATGTTTCCCTCCAGCATCGTACTTTGTGCGCTGGGGGCGGCTTTATTGTGGTTTGGCTGGTTCGGCTTTAATGCCGGCAGTCAGCTGGCCGCAGATGGTGTCGCCGGCTCCGCCTTTCTGGTCACGAACACGTCGGCTGCCATGGGGGCTCTGGCGTGGATGTTTGCCGAGTGGAAGGTAGACAATAAGCCCACCGTGCTGGGTC
>Ga0056115_1000181_pt1 | contig 31325 bp, 25 predicted proteins | sample WorMetOlspDAHAB1_FD_77007 | JGI IMG/M metagenome (GOLD analysis project Ga0056115, IMG submission 77007) | Marine gutless worms symbiont microbial communities from Max Planck institute for Marine Microbiology, Germany - Olavius sp. DAHAB.1 ...
CTGCCTGGAGAACCCGGAGCACCCCGAGTGCCTGCCTCCCGGTGAAGAACCGCCCCCGCCCCCCGGTGGCTGATCACCCTGAAATCCCGGCTCGGCCGGGATTTTTTTTGGCTGCCGTACAGTGCTAAAAAAGGGGCTTGCCGATTGCTGATTGCGGCCTGTTACGAGAGAATAGCCCCCTTTTTTCAAGCCCCTGCAGGAGTCACTGAATGCCCTCCCGAATCGAACTTGCCAACGCCATTCGCGCCCTCAGTATGGACGCGGTTCAAAAGGCCAATAGTGGCCATCCCGGCGCCCCCATGGGCATGGCAGATATCGCGGAAGTGCTGTGGAATGACTACCTGCAACACAACCCGGCCAACCCGGCCTGGCCTAACCGTGACCGCTTCGTCCTTTCCAATGGCCACGGCTCCATGCTGATTTATTCGCTGTTGCACCTGACCGGCTACGAGCTGCCGATCGACGAGCTGCGCAATTTCCGCCAGCTTCACAGCATGACGCCGGGGCACCCGGAATACGGTGATGCCCCCGGGGTTGAAACCACCACCGGCCCCCTCGGCCAGGGTATCAGCAACGCGGTGGGCATGGCCCTGGCGGAGAAGGTCCTGGCGGCCCAGTACAACCGGGATGGGCACGAGATCATCGATCACCACACCTATGCTTTTGTCGGCGACGGCTGCCTGATGGAGGGCATCTCCCACGAGGTCTGTTCCCTGGCGGGTACCCTGGGCCTGGGCAAGCTGATAGCGATTTATGACGATAACGGGATTTCCATCGACGGCGAGGTCGAGGGCTGGTTCACGGACAATACGGCGGCTCGCTTTGAAGCCTACGGCTGGCAGGTGATTACCGGCGTGGACGGCCACGACCCTCAGGCGGTCGCGGCCGCCATCGAGCAGGCCCGTGCAGAAACCGGGAAGCCCAGCATGATTTGCTGCAAGACGGTTATCGGCAAGGGCGCTCCCAATAAACAGGGCAGCGAGTCAGTGCATGGCGCCGCCCTGGGGGAAGACGAGGTTGCAGCCACCCGGGAAAACATAGGCTGGAATCACGCGCCCTTTGAGGTCCCGCAAGAACTCTACGCAGCCTGGGACAATCGCGAGAGCGGAGCAGCCGCGGAGGCGGCCTGGAATCAGCGGATGGCGGCCTATGCCGATGCATTCCCGGATGAAGCGGCTGAACTGCAGCGCCGGCTCGCTGGCGAGTTGCCCGCAGATTTCTCTGACCAGGCGGATGCCTACATACGGCAGTGCCAGGCGCAGGCGGAGACTATCGCCAGCCGCAAGGCTTCGCAAAACTGCCTCAATGCCTACGGGCCCATGCTGCCCGAGCTCATCGGTGGCTCAGCGGACCTTGCCGGTTCCAACCTCACCATCTGGAGCGACAGCAAGCCGGTCACGGCGGCCGATGCCTCCGGCAATTACATCTACTACGGGGTGCGGGAGTTTGGCATGTCCGCGATCATGAACGGGATCGCTTTGCACGGGGGCTTTATCAACTACGGCGCCACCTTCCTGATTTTCATGGAGTACGCCCGCAATGCGGTGCGTATGGCGGCGCTGATGAAACAGCAGTCCATATTCGTGTACACCCACGATTCCATCGGCCTGGGGGAGGATGGCCCCACGCACCAGCCGGTGGAGCAGCTCAGCAGCCTGCGTGTCACGCCCAACCTGGAGACCTGGCGTCCCTGTGACACGGTTGAATCCGCAGCGGCCTGGAAAGCCGCCATCGAACGCCGCAACGGTCCCACGGCACTGGTATTCTCCCGCCAGGGTTTGCCTCACCAGGAGCGCGATGACGACCAGCTGGCGGCCATTGCCCGCGGTGCCTACGTATTGCATGAGCCCGCGGGGCAGCTGGACGGCATTTTGATCGCCACCGGGTCCGAGGTGCAGCTGGCCATGGATGCCGCCAGCAGGCTCGCTGAGAAAGGCAAACATCTGCGGGTCGTGTCCATGCCCTGTACCGAAGCCTTCGACGCCCAGGATGCCGGCTATCGCGAACAGGTGCTGCCCTCGGATGTATTGGCCCGGGTAGCTGTAGAAGCCGGCCACGCCGATTACTGGCACAAGTACGTCGGCATCGACGGTCGTGTGGTGGGCATGACCAGTTTCGGAGCCTCGGCACCGGCCGGGGAGCTGATGAAGCACTTTGGCTTCACGGTCGACAACGTGGTGGAGACGGTTGAAGACATACTGCTCTAGGGTGGAGCCTGGCCCTTGCTAAAGCTGGCCATAAACGGCTACGGGCGTATCGGTCGCAGTGTGCTCAGGGCACTCTACGAGGGGCACCATCGCGGGCAGATGCAGGTGGTCGCCATCAATGAGATCGCCGATACCAACACGGTCGTGCACCTGACCCGCTACGATTCCACCCACGGACGATTCCGCGGCGAGGTGTCCGCCGCGCAAGACCGACTGATCGTCGACGGTGACGACATCTGCCTACTGCGCGAGCCGGAAATCGATCGGCTGCCCTGGAGTGAGCTGGGTGTAGACCTTGTGCTGGAATGTACCGGTACCTTCAGCGAACGGGAACGGGCCGAACAACATCTGCAGCAGGGGGCGGGCAAAGTACTGTTCTCCCAGCCTGCCCAGGCAGATGTCGATGCCACCATCGTTTATGGCATTAATCACGAGATCCTGTCAGGCGACCTGCAGATTGTTTCCAACGCGTCCTGCACCACCAATTGCATCGTGCCGGTAATCCAGGCCCTGGAAGATGCCTTCAGCATTGAAAGCGGCACCATAACCACCATCCACTCCGCCATGAACGACCAGCCGGTGCTGGACGCCTATCATCACACAGACTTGCGCAAGACCCGCGCTGCCGGGCAGTCCATCATACCGGTGGACACCGCCCTGGCTCGTGGCATCGAGCGCATCCTGCCGAAAATGCGCGGCAAGTTCACCGCCCAGGCCCTGCGCGTGCCCACGCTTAACGTGTCGGCCATGGATCTCACGGTACAGGTGGCAAGCCAGGTGGATGAGGCCATCGTAAATGCCGCCCTGAAAGCGGCGGCCGCCGAGCAATTCTATGGCGTCCTTGGCTATACCGAGGAGCCGCTCGCATCCTGCGATTTCAATCACGACCCGCATTCCAGCATCGTCGATGCCAGCCAGACCCGCGTCAGTGGCAATCAACTGGTCAAGGTGCTTACCTGGTTCGATAATGAGTGGGGCTATGCCAACCGGATGCTCGACGTTGTCGCTTGCTGGTGCGGAGAGAAAGTATGAATGGGGAGACACCATGACACTCAAGGTATTGCGGATGACAGACCTGGACCTTCGCGACCAGCAGGTGCTGATCCGCGAAGACCTCAACGTGCCGATCAAGGACGGCAAGGTCGCCAGCGATGCACGTATCCAGGCCGCCCTGCCGACTGTTCGCGCAGCGCTGGACCAGGGCGCGCGGGTGATACTCATGTCCCACCTGGGCAGGCCGACGGAGGGCGAGTACAGCGAGGAGTTTTCCCTGCGCCCGGTGGTGGATTACCTGGGCGAGGCACTGGGCATCGAGGTGGGTTTCGGTGACCTGGCAGGGGGCGCGGCGCCGAACCAGCTCCATGTGCTCGAGAACGTGCGTTTCAATCCCGGCGAAAAAGCCAATGCGGACGAGCTTGCGCAGCAATACGCGGCGCTGTGCGACATTTTTGTTATGGACGCCTTCGGAACTGCCCACCGGGCCCAGGCCTCCACCCACGGTGTGGCAAAGTTTGCGGCCGTGGCCTGTGCTGGGCCCTTGCTCGTGGCTGAACTGGAAGCGCTGGAGCAGGCGCTCGCCGAGCCGCGCCGGCCCATGCTGGCCATTGTCGGTGGCTCCAAGGTTTCGACCAAGCTGAGTGTGCTGGAAACACTGGCGGACCAGGTCGACCAGCTGGTGGTGGGTGGTGGCATTGCCAATACCTTTCTGGCGGCCAGCGGCCAGCCCGTGGGGCAGTCACTCTGCGAGCATGAGCTGATACCAACGGCCCAGGCCCTGATGGACAAGACCGAGGTGCCGATTCCCAGTGATGTTGTCACCGGCAAGGAGTTCTCGGAGTCGGCTGAGGCGGTGACCAAGGCTGCCGCCGACGTCGAGGCAGACGATATGATTTTTGATATCGGCCCGGACACCAGTGCCCGGATTGCTGCCATGATCGAATCCGCCGGCACCATTCTATGGAACGGCCCGGTAGGTGTCTTCGAGTTCGATCAATTTGGTGCCGGCACCGAGACCCTGAGCCGGGCAATTGCCGCCAGTGGCGGTTTTTCCCTGGCCGGTGGCGGCGACACCCTGGCAGCCATCGACAAGTACGGCATTGCCGGGCAGGTATCCTATATTTCTACCGGCGGCGGTGCTTTTCTTGAATACGTGGAGGGGAAAACCCTTCCCGCGGTTGCTATTCTTGAGGAACGCGCAGCCGGCACTGACTAGTACTACCGGCGGTTGCTATTTTTTTGTTCACACAGACGAGAGTTATCCCATGGCCCTGATCAGTATGCGTCAACTGCTGGACCACGCCGCCGAACACGGCTACGGCGTGCCTGCCTTCAATGTCAACAACCTGGAACAAACCCGGGCCATTATGGAGGCCGCTGATGAGACCAACAGCCCGGTGATCATGCAGGCCAGCGCCGGGGCCCGCAAGTACGCCGGTGCGCCCTTCCTGCGCCATATGATCGAGGCGGCGGTGGAAGAGTTTCCGCATATCCCCGTGGTCATGCACCAGGATCACGGGGTCAGCCCGGCAGTCTGTCAGCGCTCGATCCAGCTCGGTTTCACCTCGGTCATGATGGATGGTTCCCTGGGTGAGGACGGCAAAACGCCGATGGATTATGACTACAACGTCGCGGTAACGCTGCGGGCGGTAGAGATGTCCCATGCCTGTGGTGTCTCGGTTGAAGGGGAACTGGGTTGCCTGGGTTCACTGGAGACCGGCGAGGCGGGCGAAGAAGACGGCATCGGCGCCGAGGGCAAGCTCAGCCATGACCAGCTGCTGACCGATCCGGAGGAAGCAGCGCAGTTTGTGGCAGCGACGGATGTAGATGCACTGGCCATCGCCTGCGGTACCAGCCACGGCGCCTACAAGTTCAGCCGCCCTCCCACTGGCGACATCCTGGCTATCGACCGGATCAAGGAGATCAACGCACGCATTCCCAACACGCACCTGGTGATGCACGGGTCTTCTTCCGTGCCCCAGGACTGGCTGGCCATCATCAACGAGTTCGGCGGCGAGATCCCGGAAACCTACGGGGTGCCCGTGGAGCAGATCCAGGAAGGCATCCGCCACGGCGTGCGCAAGGTCAATATCGACACCGATCTGCGCCTTGCCTCTACCGGCGCGGTGCGTCGCTTCATGGCGCAGAACCGGGCAGAGTTTGATCCTCGCAAGTACCTGACAGAGACCATCAAGGCGATGAAAGACATCTGCCTGTCCCGCTACGAAGCCTTTGGCACGGCGGGTAATGCCGACAAGATCAAGGTTGTCTCCCTGGCAGACATGGAGCAGCGCTACAGCGCCGGTGAACTCAAGCAGGTGGTGAAACCGGCCTGAGTATGGCTGAACCCCCGGTATCCGCGGTCGCGCGGAACCTGCCAGCCCTGGACCTGGGGGCGCGCGATCTTACAGCGGAAGAGCTCGAGTACCTGGCCTTCTACGGGCTGGATTTCAGCGCCGAGTTCCCCAAGGCCGTCTACAGTTTTGGCACGATTCCCTCCGCCGATGACAGGCTGGCCCTGCAGTGCTGGCGACAGCCCGGTGCGAGCAGCACCCTTTTGCTGGTGCATGGCTACTTCGATCATGTCGGCCTGTTCTCCCACCTGGTGCGCTTCGGGCTGGCCCGCGGCAGCAACGTGGTGGCATTCGATCTACCCGGTCACGGCTTGTCCAGCGGTGCCCGCGCCCATATCGATGAATTCAGCCGCTACCGGCAGGCCATCGTCGATGTTCTGGCCGCACTGGACTCGGTGTCCGGTCAATGGCAGGTCATGGCCCAGAGCACCGGCGCCGCGGCGGTGATGGATTACCTCACCACGGTCAAGCGCCACCCCTTCGCCCGCATTGTATTGCTGGCACCGCTGGTGCGACCCCGTGGCTGGCTGCGGATCAAGACCACCCATGCGCTGCTGCAGCGCTTTCGCGAAAGCGTGCCCCGCGACTTTGCGGAAAACTCCCACGATTCAGCCTTTCTCGAGTTTCTGCCCACCGACCCCCTGCAGCCCCAGGTGATTTCAGTGGCCTGGGTCGGCGCCCTGCGCCGCTGGATTCCGGATTTCCTGCGCAGGCAGGGCAGTGGCGACCAGATACTGGTGATCCAGGGCGACGAAGACAGCACCGTGGACTGGCCCTACAACCTCAAGCAGGTCACACGCCTTTTTCCGGCGGCAGAGGTCAGGATGATCGCCGGCGGGCGCCACCACCTGGCGAACGAAAGTGCGCAAATCAGGTCTAATTACCTGTCCCATGTGGAAAGATTCCTGGAGGCCGGCCTTCAGCGGGACTCCGGCGGAAATGCTACACTGAAAGAGTCACCTGGCCGGTAAGCCAACTATGCGATACAGCGTACCTATCAGTGCATGTATCTCCCTGATTTTATTGATTATTTCGGGATGTACCATAACGCCCTACTACACCGGTGAGCAGGTGATAGAGGAGCATCAGGAGCTGTTGCGGGGCGAGGCCTTTTTCCCCGCCGAAGAGCCCCTGCCGGAGCTCGAACAGGTAGAGCTGCTGGCGGTCAACGAGGATATGCGAGCCTTCCTCGACGAGATCATTCCCAGCCCGACGATGACTGACGAGCAGAAGACCTATCGCATCCTGGAGGCCCTGCTGGACGACGGCCTGAACCTGCAGTACGAAAATCTCAAGACCTACACCGCCGCACAGGCCTTCGAGCACAGGGCGGGCAACTGCATGTCCTTTACCAACCTCTTCATCGCACTGGCGCGGGAAGTGGGGGTTATCGCCTCCTACCAGGAAGTGAAAGTGCCTCCGACCTGGAGCGCGATCGGCGATACCCACTACTACTACCTGCATATCAATACCATCGTTGACTACCATTCCGGCAAACAGGTGGTCGTGGATTTCGATACCCGTATGCAGACGCAAAGCAGCCGGGACACGCGCGCCTCGCGTATCGATGTAAACCGGGATCGGTCCCGGCACGTGGGCGATGGCACGGCGGCGGCCCAGTATTTCAACAACATGGCGGTCTATTACCTGGGCGAGGGTGAGCTGCCAACGGCTTTTCTGCACTCTCGCAAGGCAATCGTGCTGCGCCCCAACACGGGCTATTTCTGGTCCAACATGGGCACTATTCTGAAGCGGGCCGGCGACCTCGGGCACGCGGAACAGGCGTACCTGGCGGCGATTCACCTGGACAATGAGCCCGCCGCGGTAAGCAACCTGGCGCGGCTATACAAGCAGCAGGGCCGGCTCGACGAGGCAGCCCGTTATGCTGCGCTGGCAGAAAGCTTCCGCGCCAGGAACCCCTATTACCTCTACGAGCTGGCGAGCAATGCCTACGATGCCGGTGACTATGAGCGGGCGAGCGAGTTGCTGCGCTCGGCGGTGAGAAAGCACGATGAGCACGAGTTCTACCGCCTGCTCGGCATGACCTGGTTGAAGCTGGGCGAGGCAAAGAGAGCCGAGCGCAGTTTCAAAAAAGCGGCCAAGTATGCCACCGACAGCGAGCAGTCCGGCCTGATTGCACAGAAGCTCCGGCTCCTTGCTTCCAGTAGCTGAGCTGCTGGAGAGGATACCCGGGGGCTAAGCCTCGTCTTCGTAGCCCTGCACAGCCTGCAACATGGCCCCGATCAGCGCTTTCTCGTCCTCTTCCAGCTCCGGGCGCCAGATATCGAACAGCAGTACCACGCGGTCCCGGTCGCTGTCATTCCAGGCCTCGTGCTCCATTGAGTCATCGAACACATAGGCCTCCCCCTCGCGCCAGTGCTGGACCTGGCTGCCAACTCGCAGGGCACCACAGTTTTCAGGCACCAGTAGTGGCAGGTGGCAGATCAGGCGGGTGTTGATCAGGCCGTGATGCGGCGGGATCCGGGTGTTGCCGGCAAGCCGGGAGTAGAGTGCATGCGGAGTGCTGCCCGTCACCTGGGGCAGGGGTGCCAGGTCCAGGGCTGACATGGTTTGCGGACAGCGCGCCGCGTTGTCCTCCACCAGCCTGCCCCCCTGGTAGAAGTAGAATGCGCCCCAGTCCTCGTTATCCAGGTTGCTGGTGTCATTGAAATTCACAGCATCCGGGTCACTCTGCAGATAAGGCGAAAAGTCACTCATCTGCTCCATCACCGCCAGCAGTTCCGTGCGAACAGCCTCGGTCCTGGTCTCCAGTTCCTCGAGCCAGGGAAAGCTGGCTCGCTCATAGAACTGGATTTGTGGCAGGCCGGGGTAATAGAAGCGGGTCGGCTGCTGGTAGTAGATTTCTTTCCTGCCGAAGGCGATATCCAGGGCCTGCTCGAACCGGGCGGGACTCCTGCCAGGCTGGTAGCCCTCTCCCTTCAGTTTGCCCAGCAGGTAGTCCTCGTACTCCGCCGCATAGCGCTCGACGTTGGCCTGGGCACGATTAAGACCGGCGTTGACGTCCTGCGGAATACTCTGTGACTGGGCCGCTACCTTTAGCGCTGCCTGGTAAAACGCCAGGGCCTTGCGCGACCGTTTCATCTGGTCGTGGTGGTCCCCCTTGAAAATCAGTGCGCGCAGGTTGCGCGGTTCAATTGCCAGCGCGCGATCGATCGCGTCAAGGGTGGCCTGGTCCTCGCCGAGGCGGGCGTTGGCGAAGGCCAGGCCCAGCCACACCGAGGCTTCGTTGGCATTGAGGCGGGTGGCCTCCACAAATAGATCACGGGCTCGGCTGGCGTCTCCCTGGCGCAGGGCATTCATGGCATCCTGGGTGAGCCGGGTGGCATTGCTGTTAGGCTGGTTCATAGTAAACCGGGGTATTGGTAACGGGTCCAAGGCGGGGCGGAGCTAGCCCCCCCGCGGGCGAGCGCCTATTATACGTGATTTCCGGTGAGCAACATGCAGGGCTTTAGCCTGTTTCGGGGTGTCCCATCATTCAAATAGACCAGCAACTCAAGCAGGCGCAGCAGTACTATGCGCAGCAACAACTTCCCCGGGCGGAGGAGATTTTTCGCCAGGTTCTCGACAGCGACCCCGCCTGCCGCGAGGCCCTGGAATCCCTGGTGATTGTCTGCCTGCAGTCCGGGCGACCGGAAGAGGCGGTCCGGTACCTGCAGACACTCTTGGCGGCCTACCCGGCCGAAGCCCTCTACTGCGACCGCCTGGCAACCCTGTTGGTGAGCCTGGGCAGGCCCGCAGATGCCGTTGATGCCTACGGCACTCTGCTCGAAGCCCACCCGGAATATATCGACAGCCGCTTCAACTTCGCCCGGCACCTGAAACTGGCCGGGCGCCCGGAGGAGGCACTGGCCGAATACCGGCGCTGCCTGGAAGAAGGCATTTCCAGCCCCGAGGAAGTGCACACCAACCTCAGCGTCATTCTCTCGGATCTGCACCGGCACGAAGAGGCCGAGGAAGCGCTGAACCAGGCCCTTGCCATCGATCCCGTTTATGCACCGGCCCTGTACAACCTGGGCCTGCTGCTGGAGGAAACCGGCCGCTGGGAGGAGGCGCGCTCCCGCTTCCAGAATCTGCTCGAGCGGGATCCCGGCCATGCCGACGCCATGGTACGGCTGGCCTTCGGCGAGCGTTACAGCGACCCCTCGGCGGCACTGTTCGGGAAGCTGGAGCAGGCCTACAAAAGCGACCGCGCTGAACCCCTGGCGCGGGAAAATCTCGCCTACGCACTGGGCAAGGTTCACGATGACTGCAGCCGCTACGATGAGGCGTTTGCCTGGTATGCACAGGCGAATCAGCTCAGCCGTCAGCGGGTCGGCCCCTATAACGGCCAGTCCCGCGAAGCACAGGTGAGCGAGCTGATCTCGACCTGCGATGACAATTGGCTACAGTCGATCGAACCCGTCTCGGATGCTGCTCCACTGTTTATCTGTGGCATGTTTCGCTCGGGCTCGACCCTGCTCGAACAGATCATCGCAGCGCACCCGGCGGTGACTGCCGGTGGCGAAATCGATTATTTTCCGCGGCGCTTTGCCGCCTTGACCGGGGAATACCCGGCTCTGCTCTCAAGTCTTTCGGCGCAGGACCTCAAGACACTGGGCGAAAACTATATCGCACTGCTGCAGGAGGCTTTCGGCACCCTCGCCGTCAGCAATAAGCGGCCGGACAACTACCTTTACCTTGGCGTCATTCGGGCTCTTTTCCCCAATGCACGTATTGTCCACACCCGCAGGGACCCGCTTGATAATGCCCTCTCGGTCTATTTCCAGCCGCTGGCATCGGCGCTGGACTATGCCAATGAACTGGACAGTATCGGCCACTACTACCTGCAGTACCGGCGCCTGATGAATCACTGGCACTCACTGCTGGGTCTGTCGATCCTGGATGTGGACTACGAGCAACTCGTGTCGGAACCGGAGTCCGCCATACGCGCCGTTCTCGATTTCATCGGCCTGGAGTGGGACGAGGGCTGCCTGCGTTTTTATGAATCAGCTAGTCGCGTGCGCACTGCCAGTGTCAGCCAGGTGCGCGAGCCCCTATACCAGCGGTCAGTATCACGCTGGAAGAACTACGCCTCGCAACTGGAGCCGTTGCGTACTCAGCTGGAGGCGCCGGGCTGATCGCGTATCCACTGCGAGAAGACCCACTTTTCGCCGCTTGTCGGCGGTAAGCCGGCGTGTTTCGTGTCCGGGTCGAGCTCGCCCTGTGTATCGATATTGGCGAATAAAAACGCATCTCCCCTTGCACCGCGGTGCGACAGCTCAATCACCGGGAAGCTGGTTTCGCCGCCCGAATAATCGTCATTGAGATAAAGTAGAAAGGTCTGGCAGCGCTGGCCGCGTGTAATCAGCTCCTGCGCGTAGGCCGGTTCTGTGGGATCCAGGTAATCATAGTGTTCGGCGAAGGTTTCTCCCGGTTCATAGTGGAGAATTTTTGGAATTTCCATCGCCAGCTCGGGCCGGCCCACCAGGGCGCCGATGCGCGCACGGAGCACAAAAGTGAGTACGCCGCAGTGATCCACGTTGAGATCACACTGGGAGTTGGTGCGTCGGCCGTCCTCGGTGACGCCACCTGTCACACGGTCGTAGATCGTGGCGCGAGAGAGTCGGTCCCTGGCACGAGCAATCAACCAGTTATAGACGGTGGCCGGTACGAAGTCTTCGATGACATGCATGCGCGGCGCTTCGCGGATCATTCGCATTGGCGGCGCCTCCAGCCACGCCGCCATATCTATCTGATCGCGCAGTTGTTGCCAGTTCCCATCTGCGATGGCCCTGCCGGACGGGCCGGCTGCCAGTATTTCCAGGGAGCTTTGCGAGGGCTCGTGCCCGCCCTCGGCGGCGACCAGCAGATGCTCAAAAGCCGCCTCCCAGTCCCGCTCCCGCCACAGGCTGGTGCTCGCCAGGGTGGCTGCCAGGGCAGCAGCTTCAGGGTCACCGGCAAGGGCTGCCTGTTCGATGAGCTGCACGCCCCGCGCCGTATCGGGCGGCGCACCGTCGGCCATCAGGTAGCGCAGTCCGGTGGTTACTGCGGTTTGTGAAGCCCCGGTCTCTGGTTGCTTCAGGGAGCCGCAGCAATTCTTGAATCGCTTGCCGCTGCCACAGGAGCAGGGATCATTGCGGCGTATTCTGGCCATGCTAATCCGCACTCATCGCCTGGCTAGCGGTGCAACCATCCCAGGTAGCTGGTGCGACCGGTGCCGGCAAAAGGTGCGACCAGCTGCACCGCGTGTTTCTTCGGCATCAGGAAAATGTTGAGGGTGTTGAAGCTGGGCAGGAAACCCTCCTCGATATTGCCGAGGTCGTCGAAAAACGCCAGGTGACCACCCCAGTCGTTACTCCATGCGCGCGTCATGCTGAACACATAGGCCGCCACCCGGTTGTGGGTGGCGTGCCGGTCGTCGTGTTCGGTCAGGAAATGCCCGGGTCGGTACAGGCTGGCGTAACTGTCTGCCTTGCGAATGTCCTGATGGCCCGTGAGTTCGCGCATGAAATCCAGGACGGGCTCGCTGTTCATGAAGGCGTGCATCTGGTGCATGGGGTGGCCGGGTTGCTCGTTCTTTTCGATGGCCTGGGTAATGTAGTACTGGTTGAATACATACTGGAACTGGTCCCGGGCGCGGCCGTAGATGCTGTTCATAAAGCGGGCCTGCTGCACCGGTTCGAGGGCCTCGAATTCCGCCATGGAACTCTCGTAGTAGTTCTGGCCCTCGTTGTAGGCCAGGTACCAGTGTTGGTGTTCCAGCAAAAGCTTGTAGAGGTAGTCCGCCGTCTCGGGCGTAAATATTCCCGGTACCTGGATCCGGCCCCTGGCCAGGAAGTCGGCCTGGAGGGCGCCGGGCTCGATCTCCGGATTGAACTGCAGGTCAAATGACATAGCCCGGTATCATAGGTGATACGGGGCGGTGAATCATCAAGTACTTACCGAGTGCCACCGAATTGGACATAAAAAAGGGCCACCGTATGGTGGCCCTTTAAGCTTGCTACTAAAAGGAGCCCGTTAGCCGGGCTCTTCTTGTTGGTTCGACTTAGAAGCCGATGCTGGCACCAATGAACCAGTAACGACCCAGCGCGTCGTAGCGACCCGGGAAGGTGTTACCGTTACCAAAGATGGACGGACCAGCAGCGTTACCGGCAATCGGCGGCTCTTCGTCAGTCAGGTTGTTAACACCTGCGCGAATCGTCGCGTAATCGGTCACGTCCCAGATGGCCGCCAGATCGAAGTAGTCCATGGACTCCAGGTCGGGGGAATCATCAGGAGTTGCATCGATCTCGTCGATGTAACGCCATGCCAGGCTGGCAGTGACGTCCCACGGCGTCGTCCAGGTTACGCGGAAGTTGTTCTGCAGCTCCGGCTTCGGATCGCCGCAGACACCACCCCATACGCCCTTACAGTCTTCAACCGGTGCGCCCTTCAACTCCTGCTGGTCCCAGGTGTCGATGATGGCCATCACGTTGTTGAAGTTCAGGCTGCCCCACTCACCGATGTCTACAACGTAGTCGGCGATGATGTCGTAACCCTTGACTTCCTCGATAGCGAGGTTGTCATTGGTAGCAGCAACACGGCCGCTGTTGTTGACGTCGGAACCTACCCACAGGTCACCGTTGTTACCGCGGCGGACCGCACCACACTGAGTGTCGTTGCCGTCCAGACACTCGGTCAGGATGAACTCGGGCGTCAGGTTGCTGATGCCGTCTTCGATCTCGATGTCGTAGTAGTCAACCGTCAGGGTCAGGCCGTCGATGATGTCCGGGGTCAGGACCAGGCCGAAGCTGTAGGTGTCAGCTTCTTCCGGCTGCAGTTCGGGGTTGCCGCCCTGCAGGAAGTTGTACTGACCGGCCGGGGAATCCAGGTTCTTGCCCCAGTCGTCCGCTTGCAGACCGCTGCGCGCACACTGTGCTTCGGTGTAACCACCCACAGAGGTGCCGCCCGGCGTACCGTTGGAGCAGGGATCCTGCGACATGTCGAACAGGTTGAAGCCTTGCGGCAGGAAGAATTCCCGCACGTTCGGGCCGCGGATTGCACGCTGGAAGCTACCGCGCAGTTTGACCTGCTGGTTAATTGCCCAACCCATACGGATACCGTAGGTGTCGGTCTCTTCGTTGTAGTCGTAGTCAGAGTAACGGTAACCGGCGTCGAGGGTGACCTCTTCAGCGAAAGACATGCCTTCGATCAGCGGAATGCTGGTCTCAAGGAAGAATTCCGTTACGTCGTAACCACCGCTAACCGCTTCGGTAGCACCACCCTGGCCAGCGCCCAGACCCTGCTGGAAGCCCTGGTCGGGGTTGAAGTCCAGGTTTTCTTCACGGTATTCCGTACCAACTACCACGTCGATGCCGGTCTCTGCCCAGGGCATCTTGATGCCGTAATCGCCAAGTGAGCCGGCGACATAGGCAGATGCCACAGTCTGGTCAGTGGTACCGCGTGCGAACAGGGGCAGTACCAGGTAGTCGATCATCTCCTGGGTTACGCCATTGGAATCAAAAACGTTCCAGGGCACACAGTTGGGATCAACGCCGTCCAGTACTGCCTGACAAACGACGTTGCCGTTGCCGTCATCAACAGCGTCCAGTGCACGGGCGATGTTGTTGCTGTTCAGGTCATTCAGGTAGGTGTTCTGCATGACCACTTCGGAGTACTGGTAGTACACGTCGTAGCGCCAGGTGTCATTGATGTCACCGCGCAGGCCGAATACGCCGCGGAAGGACTCGTGACGCAGGTCCTGCTGACGCGGGCCGCCTTCGACGTTACGACGACCGAGGTATACGGTCTGGGTATCGTCTACGGTAAGGCCGCGGCTGCCACAGAGTGCGTCGAACTGCTGGGCACTCATGAAAGCGTTGGAACACTCCAGCGTGTTGGTCACAAAGAACGCACCGGACGGAGCGATCTGGGACACAGACTGGTCATCCATGAACATCAATTCGCTGTAGGCTTCAACGTGCTCGTTGATGTCGTAATGGGCGAATGCACCAAAGGTGTAGCGCTCATCAGGACGCTGGTAGTAGTTCAGCGGACCGTAGTTGTAGGTTTCACCCGCACGGTCCTGGAAGTTGGTACCGTTGACGATGAAGTCAAAGGGATCTGCCGTCGCGCCAAAGTCGGTGAAACGACCCTGCGGGATGGTGGACGAACCGAAGCAGGTCGAAACGTCGTTAGACAGTGCGCAGGAGCTGTAATCACGATCGGCCTGGAGAACCGGGTCGATGTCGCGATAGGTGGCGTATGCCGTCACGTTACCGCGGCCACCTTCGATGTTGCCACCGATGATGAACGAGATATCGGACATGTCGCCGTCAGTCTCGGAACCGTCGGCTACCGGGTAGCCAGCGTCCTCAACGATACGCTGCCACTTGCCGCTGTCGTTGTCGTGGTTGTACTGGCTGAACTGGTAGTCCAGCTTGACGCCCTGGAAGTCATCGACCATCAGGAAGTTGACAACACCAGCCACAGCGTCGGAACCGTAGGTCGCAGATGCGCCACCGGTCAGTACTTCAACGTTCTTGATCAGAGCTGCCGGGATCTGGTTCAAGTCAGCACCGACGCCGCCCTGCAGCGGAGAGCCCGCGGGCAGACGGCGACCGTTGACCAGTACCAGGGTCCTTTCGGAGCCCAGAGCGCGCAGGTCGACGGTTGCAGTACCGGTTGAGCCGTTGGACTGTCCCGTGGTCTGGTTACCGTACACCTGCGGCAGGTTACGGAGCATGTCTTCCACACGAACCGTACCCTGGAAGGCGATCTCCTCGGCGGTAACCTGAGTTACCGGGCTGGAGCTGACCAGGTTGGCTTTCTGGATGCGCGAACCGGTGACGACGACTTCTTCTAGAGCAGCGTCGGCTTCACCTTGCGCATAGGCGGGAATACTGGCCATCGACGAAACGCCGAGGGCAGCAGCCACCGCCATTGAGAGGTGAGATTTTCTCAACATATTGATTCCCCTGTGTATTATTAACTAGTGAGCAACTCCTATAGGGAAGTTACCACCACGCAACTTTAAACGAACAGGGGAAGGGCTTCCTCAATGGGAAGCCGGGTTTTGTGACATATTCACACTTTCCGGCCCGGATTGTGATTATTTACGGAATTTCAGCAGCTTAGGGGCCTAGTTGATGCGCTTCACCTGCACGGATTTGCCGGATTCGACCATTTCCATACGGTGGAAGCCCATGAAGTTCTTGGTGATCCGGACCCGGTTATCCTCGCCCATATGCTTGTAATTACCGCGCCGGCGCTGTTGCCAGATCTGCCCGTTTTCGAGCCGGAATACGGTCTCCCCGGACCAGCCCTTGAAGGGCTCCTTGATGGAAGAGAGTATCTCCTGCTCCTCCACAGCCTTGATCACTTCCTCGTCGGTGTTGCGCAGGACCTCGGAGTCCTCGGCGGTGTAACGGATCAGGAACTGGTTGAGGGCTTCCCGCTGTGCCGGTGTCAGGGTGTCCATGCCGGAAGCTTTGTACTCCTCGGCCGTCATCAGGGATTCGACACCGGGGAATGACTTGCCGTCCTGCGCACTGGCGCCCGTGGTCAGCAACAGGGTCGCCACGGCCATGAGGGGAATCAGGATTTTCATGCAATTTCCTTTATATTTCATAGGGTTAGCCCAACTATATCCTCTGGCTCACTTTGGCATACCAGAAGCGACCCCGCAGGTCGTGGGTGCGAGCGTCGATATTATCGTTGAATGCAGACGCTGAAAACGGGGCATTTTTGTCAAACAGGTTGTCCACGCCCATGGAAAGGCGCAGACCATTGAGGATGTTGAATAGATAGCTCAATTGCACGTCCTGGACAACCCAGGAATCGATGTTGCGGTGCCGGTTGGAACTGGGCACATCCTCGTTCAGCTCACTCACGAAATGCACGTCGTAGCTGCCTCGCCAGCGCTGTCTCGCCCACTGGATGCCGAGATTGCCCTTCCACTCGGGAATGCCGCCGAGCCCCTCAGAGGCCGGGTCGATGAAACTGCCGGCCAGGTCGACGGTTTCTGAACCCTCATCCAGCTGGATAGAGTACTCGTCGATATAGGAGACATTGAGAGCGGCTGACCACTGGCCCCAGTCCCGGTTGGGCAGCAGGTAGCCCAGGGCCAGGTCCAGGCCCTTGACCCGGCGCTCGCCGACGTTGAGGTTGGTGGCGGTCACCAGTGTGAGGTTGCCCATGTCATCCCGGCTGACCCGGTCTGCGAAGCGCCCTGTGGCCGCATTCTGGTTGACAATAAACTGGGCACTGGTGTCGATCACGTTCTCCGTGTCGATATCAAAGTAGTCCAGGGACAGGCTGAGTCCGGGCAGGTAATCCGGGGTCCAGACCACCCCCAGGCCAATGGATTCGGCCTTTTCCTCGTCCAGCCTGGGGTTGCCCCCGGTCACGGTCAGGAACTGGTTGCGGCTGGCGTCCGCCAATAGATCGCAGCCTGGCAGTACGCCGACGTTTTGCGGCAGGGTACAGGGGTCGGATATGAAAGCCTGGTCTTCACTGGCGCCCTGGAAGAGTTCGTTCAGGGTCGGTGCCCTGAAGCCCTCGCCGTAGCTGGCGCGGAGCAGCCAGTTGGGGTTCAACTGGAGTCGCAGGCCGACCTTGGGGTTGCTGGTAGTGCCGAAGTCGCTGTAGTCGGACCAGCGCAGGGCCAGTTCCAGGTCGAACTGGGTGCCGCCGGCTTCGTTTTTCCAGACCGGCAGGACGCTCTCCGCGTAAATCTCCCGCACCTCGCGATCGCCGTCGTTGGCTTCGAAATTAGTGCCGCCGATGGTGCCCAGGTTGGCGATCAGATCGCTGGGTTTCTTCTCGGTGGATTCATCGCGGTACTCCAGCCCGAAGGCGAAATCGATGGCGCCGGAGGGCAGTTCCCAGAGCTCGCGGGTAGCGGTGAGGCTGAATATCTTCAGTTCGCTCTCGCCCTTGACCTTGCCGGGCACCCGCAGGAACTCCAATTGCTGGGGATCGATACTGCCGGGTGGACCGAAGAGGTCGATGGGCACGCAGTCGTCCAGCGCCGGGCCCTGGCAGTTGGCGGCCGGACCCACCCCGCGCCGCAGGTTATCGGCGTTGACCAGATCCGACAGCGACTCCTTGGCCTTGCTGCGGCTGTAGCTGTGATAGAGCTCCCAGCTCCAGCCCTGGTGCAGCCCTTCGAGAACCGTGCTGATCCGCGTGACATCCGACTTGTTTTGCTGGCGTCGGGAAGGGAGTTCGATGATGCGACGGCGCAGATCCTCGATCTCGACACCGAAGGGGTTGTAGATATTGTCGGCGGCGACGGTGATGGGGTCCTGCTCGAAGGCTGTGAATACCGGCGTGGGGGCGAGTTGTGCCTCCGCACTGGTATCGGTGTAGCTGCCTTCGACACTGGCGGTGATCAACTCGGTGATGTCGTAGCTGATGTTGGCGTAAAAGTAATCCCGTTCCGAGGGCACCAGCGACGAGGTGAAATCCGGGAAATTGAACAGGTCGTCGGGACCCACGGCGCGGTACTGGCCGCTCTCTGCATCGCGAATCACCGTTTCACCGCCCGGCAGGGTTACTCGCGCAGTAGGCGTTGCACTGGAGCGCAGGTCGGCACCGCCGCGGGAGCGACCGTCGGCACTGCGGGACACCTTGCGATCCCTGGCCGAGATCTCCTGCTGGTCGAAGTGGGAGGCAGACAGGAATAGTGAGCCGTGCTTGAACCCGGTGCCGTATTGTATGGTGGTGGTTTCAGTCTCGCCGTCGCCCTCCTGGCTTGTGCCGTAGAAATGCTCGGCCAGGAAGCCGTAGAAATCCTTTTTCATGATGATATTGACCACGCCGGCGATGGCATCGGAGCCATAGATGGCCGATGCCCCATCCTTGAGAATCTCTATGCGCTCCACCGCGGCGGGGGCGATGCTGTTGAGGTCTACCGACTCACCGGCCAGGCCGTCATTGGCTATTCTACGACCGTTAATGAGCACCAGGGTACTTGAAGCCGGCAAGCCGCGCAGGGTTACGGTCGCAGTACCGTCGCCGCCATTACTGATGGCGGTGCTGGTGGCGTTGCCCGAAACGGCCGGCACATAGCGCAGCAGCTCTCCCAGGGTCTGGGCGCCACTCAACTCGATATCGGGAGAGGAGAGCACATCCACCGGGGCCACGCCCTGCAGGTGGCTGCGTGCAATCCGCGAGCCCGTTACCCGGTTGCCATAGACATACAGTTCCTCGATGCCAGGCACGTAAAGCGGGTGTCGGACCAGCAGCTCGTTGGGATCGGGACAGGTATCCGTATTGCGGCAACTACCGTCGTAGACAGCAATAATCCTGTTATCGATCAGCTGCCAGGCCAGCTCCGTGCCCGTCAGCAGCCGCTCCAGTGCCTCATCCGCGGTCATCTCCCCCTGCACCTCCGGTGCCTGCATACCGCGGGTGACCGGGTCTGGGAACACGATCGCCAGGCCGCTCTGGTGGCTGAACTGGATCAGGGACTGGGAGAGGGGCTGGGGACGCAGCTCGAAGAAGTACTCAGCTTGCCCGAATGCGGTGACCGGCAGGCACCACAACAGCAAGGCAATACCGCAGCGAAACGCTGCAATAACGGAGCGCGCCAGGAATTTCACAGGGGCTGTTATAGCTTATAGGGGCGACCTGATCAACTGGATGCTGCCGTCTTCCAGGGTCACGCTGCGGACCCCGTGACTGTGCTCCAGCGCAAGCAGGATCGAGTCGGGATTCTCCAGGGCGAACACGCCACCAACGGTCTCCTGGCCGAGTTCGGGGTCGGCGATGAGTATCTTGTTAGGGTGGTAACGCGACAGCTCCCGTACCAGGGTTGAAAGTGTCATGCCATCGGCGACGATCTTGCCCTGGCGCCAGGCGAGTTTAACCTCGCTGTCAACGCGGGCGGGTTCGGCGAGGCCGCTGTCATCGGTGGCAATAGCCTGGTCAACGTAAAGCAAGGCGGTATCGGCTGCCCGGGTGCTCGGTGCATTGAGCTCAGTCACACGTACCACACCCTCGGTGACCGTAACCTCGCTGCGGCCGTCGTGCAGGTAAATATTAAAGGCAGTCCCCAGTGCGCGAATTTCAGCATTGCCGGCCTCCACCACGAAGGGCCGCTGTGGATCCCTGGCGACTTTGAAATAGGCCTCTCCCTGACTCAGGACTACCCGGCGCATGTCGTCATCGAGTTCCACCCGAAGACTGCTGTTGGTATTCAGGTTGATGGCACTGCCGTCGGCCAGGTCGACTGCCAGCTGTTCACCCACGCGTGTCCGAAACTGCTGCCGATCGTCATAAAATCCGAGCTGCGGAGAGATGAACAGAGTCAACACCAGTACTGCCGCCGTGGCCAGGCCAGTGGCGAGCAGATGGCGGCGTGGCCGGGAAGGCTCGGCGGACAAGGGTAACTCCCTGATGACCTCCAGGTCCTCCCACAGTGCCTGCATGGTGTCCATGGCTTTGCGGTGTTCGGGATTGGCGGCCAACCACAGGGCGAACTGCTGTTTGTCTTCCTCGCTGACAGAATCCGAGCGCAGGCGGGCAATCCAGGCAGCCGCCTGGTCCTGCATCCCTCTTTGGAGGCTTTTTACCGCCTCACTGACTCTTTTTTCGCCCACAACCCATTACCCGAATTTTCGCCGGACTATGCCACTGAGACGGTACAGGCCCGAAATCCCTCAAGACTTTTCTTCATTAGTGTGATCTGGTTCATCCCCCTCCTGGTAGTATGAGACCAGCTCATTGCGGCATTGTTTCAGGGCCTCCAGAATGTATTTCTCGACACTGGAGACGGACACACCCAGTTCCTGCGCAATATCGCTGTAGGACATGCCGGTGGTGCGGTGCAGAATAAAGGCCTGGCGGGTTTTTCCGGCAGTGCGTCCACCACCTGGTAGATCCGCGCCAGCTTCTCCCGGGCCCCGAGAATTTTCTCCGGCGAGGCCACCTCCGCCGTAATTTCTGTCCCCTCCGGCGTACCCAGTTCCCGGGTCTCGGCCTTGAGAAAACGAAAATGCAGCGAACGCCTGCGCAGCTGGTCGATAGCCAGGTTGGAGGCTACCTGGAACAGGAAGGCACGGGCATTGTCCAGCTCCTCGGGATGCTCCAGGCGGTATATGCGCAGGAAGGCCTCCTGGGCTACTTCCGCCGCATCGGCCTGGTTCTCCAGCTTGCGCGCGAGAAAGCGCTCCAGTGACGGACCGTGTTGCTCCACCAGCTGTTTCAGGAACCTGGCCTTGTCGTCACTCATATCAGTACAGGTGGCACGCAATCATGCGTTCTTCATCGATGAATTTCGGGACCGGGGTTTCCTCCCTGCAGCGCGGTTTTACCTGCGGGCAGCGATCCGCAAAGCGGCAACCGGGCTTGGGATTGATAGGCGAGGGAATTTCGCCCTGTGGGGGTTGGTGAGCCCTCGCTTTTTCCTTGTCGGGATCCGCTACAGGGTTCGATGCAATGAGCATTCGCGTGTAGGGGTGTTTCGGTTCGAAGTAGACCTCCTCGGAGGGCCCCTCCTCGACCACGGAGCCCAGGTACATAACCGCCATCCGGTCGCAGAGGTAACGCACCATGGAGAGGTCGTGGGCGATGAACAACAGGGTGAGTCCCAGGCCCTCCTTGAGCTCCTGCAACAGGTTGATTACCTGGGCCTGCACCGACACATCCAGGGCCGAGATCGGCTCGTCGCAGATCACGAAGCGCGGCTTGACGATCAGGGCACGGGCTATGCCGATACGCTGTCGCTGGCCGCCGGAAAACTCGTGGGGATATCGGCTCACGTGATCCCGTTTCAGGCCTACCCTTTCCAGCCACTGGGCTACCAGTTCGCGGTAATCGCTCTTGCCGCCGCCGGCCTGCAGGCGCAGGGGCTCCGAGACGATCTCCTGGATGGTCATACGCGGATTGAGAGAGGTGTAGGGATCCTGGAAAATCATCTGGATATTGGTGGAAAGCGTCTGGAAATCTTCCTTGGTATAGCTATCCGGCAGCGGCTTGCCGCGAAACAGGATATCGCCGCTGGTCTTGGTTTGCAGGCCTGCCAGAGTGCGCCCCAGGGTGGACTTGCCGCAGCCGCTTTCGCCGACCAGGCCGAGGATCTCGTTCTCGGCGATGTTCAGGGAGACCCCATCCACGGCGTGAACCACCCGGTTGCGGCCGATAGTGAAGTGGGTCTTCAGGTTGCGTACTTCGACCAGCATCAGCTTTGCTCCCCCGCTGCGGGCGCCTCGGGGTGGCGCAACCAGCAGGACGCACTCTGGCCCTTGGCCACCTCGAAACCGGGAGGCGCAACCCGGTTGCAGAGCTGCATCGCGTGTGGGCAGCGCGGATGGTAGGCGCAACCCGGTGGGGGTGAAAAAAGGTCCGGCGGACTGCCGGGTATGGCTTGCAGTTCATCGCGGCCGTGCTCGTGCATATCCGGCATGGCCTCTTTGAGGCCCTGGGTGTAGGGGTGGGATGCCCGGTAGAAGATATCTTCCACTGTGCCGGACTCGACCACCTCGCCGGCATACATGACGGCCACGCGATCGGCCATGCGCGCGACCACACCCAGGTCGTGAGTAATCAGGATGATGGCCATGCGGTCCTCGCGCTGGATCTCCTTCATCAGTTCCAGCACCTGGTCCTGGATGGTGACGTCCAGGGCAGTTGTGGGCTCATCGGCAATCAGCAGCCTGGGGGTGCAGGCCAGGCTCATGGAGATCATTACCCGCTGTAGCATGCCGCCGGAGAATTCAAAAGGATACTGGCGGGCACGCTGGGCGGCCTCGGGTATCCGGGTGCGTTCCAGCAGGCGAACCGCCTCCCTCAGGGCTGTATCCCGGGCCAGGCCGCGGTGTACTACCAGTGTCTCCGCAATCTGGTCACCGACTCGCATGGTGGGGTTCAGGGAGGTCATCGGGTCCTGGAAGATCATGCCCATATCGGCGCCGCGCACCTGGTTGAGCTGGGCCTGGGATAGGCCGATCAGCTCCTGTCCCATGAGTTTTGCAGAGCCACTGACGATTCGGCCCGGCGGCATGGGGATCAATCCCATCAAGGCCTGGACAGTCACCGATTTGCCGCAGCCTGATTCGCCCACGACGGCCATGACCTCGTAGGACACGCCGCGTACTGCCCTCACCTTGCCACCGAAGGTGTCAAACTCGACCACCAGGTCCTCGACACTGAGCACGGGCTCACCCGGGGCTATCATGTGCCACTCCTCATCCGCGCATCCATGGCATCGCGGAGACCGTCGCCCAGCAAATTGAAGGCCAGCACCGTAATGCTGATAAATACGGCCGGGAACATGAGTTCGTGCGGGTGGGAGAGCATGGTGCGAATGCCGTCATTGCACATGGAACCCCAGGAGGGCGTCGGTGGCACCACCCCCATGCCTATAAAGGACAGGAAGGCCTCGATGAAAATTGCAGTGGGGATGGCAAAGGTCAGTGACACCAGCAAAACACCCATGAGGTTGGGCAACATATGCCGCAGCACCAGGTAGGGTGCCGACGCTCCCATCAGGCGTGCGGCGGCGATGTAGGCTTCCTCGCGGATTTGCAGGACCTGGCCCCTGACCAGGCGCGCGGTAGCCGGCCAGCTCAAAAGTACCAGGGCCACCAGCATAGGTCCTATGCCGCTCTCTCCCGGGCCCAGGCCAAAGGCAATCTTGAACAGGATCATGAACAGCAGCGCGATGACAAAGTCGGCAAAGCGCATCATCAGGTCGTCCAGGCGGCCGCCGCTGTAACCCGCCAGGCCACCGTAGACCAGGCCGATGGAGACGTAAAACAGCGGTGCCAGTATGCCGATGAACAGGGAAGTGCGGGCACCCCACATGAGTCGCGCCAGCATGTCCCGGCCGAGATAATCTGTTCCCAGCGGGTGGGACTCCAGGCGGATTTTGCTGCCGGCGATCGAGGATTCCTGACCGGCTTCGATCAGGCCGCGATAGACCGCCTCAGAGGCCAGGATTGCCTGCTCGACGTCCACCGGCAAGCTGCTGTAGAGCTGTGATTCGCGACTTCCGAGCACGGCGACCACGGAATAGTAGTAGCGACGGGTTTCCAGGCCCAGGCGATCGAGGTAGCTGAGCTCGGATGCCCGCAGGCTACCCAGGGGCAGGCCCAGGTCATCGATGCCGGAGGGCTCCAGCTCATGGCGAAAGAGCTGGTAGCCGCTGGCCCCCGGTACCGCATCCCAGGCGATGGTAACGCCTTCAGAGTGGGGCGTGCCCAATACGCGCAGGTTTTGTGCAGGCGACTCGCTGCTGGCGGGCAGGTTGCGTGTAACCTGGCGGCTGTTGATTTCCTGTTGCGGGGCATTATCTGCAATCACCAGCGCCCAGCGGCCCAGGTTGGGTGGCTGGGAAATCTGTTCCAGGTCCTGCAGCGCAGGATCCACGTCCCAGACCAGGGGCCCCGCCAGGGTAAACAGCAGCAAGCCGATCACTATGTGCAGCGAGCCGACAGCGCGACGATTTTTCTTCAGCCGGCGCCATACGTCCTGCCAATAGGACAGGGACGGGCGGTCGAGTCGCTCCGCGTCCCGTGCTGTCGACAGGGGCTGAAAATCCTCGGCGGTGGGTATATAGCTATTCATCCGACGCTCTTGCTGACCTGGATGCGCGGGTCTACAAAGCCATAGACAATGTCCACCGCGATCACCATCAGCACCAGGAACGCCCCGTAAAAGACGGTGGTTCCCATGATGACGGTGTAGTCGAGCTGTTGTACGGCCTGAACGAAATAGCGGCCCAGGCCGGGTATGGCGAATACCAGCTCAACCACGAAGCCGCCGGTAGTAATTGCCGCGATGGACGGCCCCAGTACGGTGACCACCGGCAGAATGGCGTTGCGCAGCTGGTGACGGAAAAAAATCCGCGCGGGGGCCAGGCCCTTGGCCCTGGCGGTGCGGATGTAATCGGTATCCGCCACCTCCAGCATCGAGGAACGCATCAGGCGCGTGAGGTAGGCCATGGTACTGAGCCCGAGCACCATGGCGGGAACCAGCATATGTGCCACACTGCCCCACCCCGCCACCGGCAGGATCGAGCTGCCCACCCATTCGTTGAGGCGCAGTATCGCGAGTTGCCCGACCGCCGCAAAGACGAAGCTCGGTACCGATACGCAGATGATGACCAGGAACATAATGACGTAATCCGGCATGCGATCCCGGTACAGGGCTGTCAGTGCCCCCCAGGTAATACCACCCACCGCTGCAAAGAGCAGCGCCAGCACACCGAGAATGGCGGAAACGGGGAAGTGCTCGGCGATGATATCGTTGACGCGGCGATTTTGCTGGGTAAAGGAGATGCCGAAGTCTCCGCGCAGCATATTGCCGATGTAGATGATGTATTGCTGCGGCACCGGCTTGTCCAGTCCATAGGCCCGTTCCAGGTTGGCACGGATTTCCGGGGTGACCGCCTTGTCATTGAGCAGGGGGTCGCCGGGAACCATGTGCATCCCTATGAAGGTCGCGGTCGCGATAAACCAGATGGTGATCACGCCGGACAACAGGCGCCCGCCGATATAACGCAGCACTATCTCGACGCCCCCTGGTCGCTTACCCCGGCACCCTTTATCCAGCTGTAGCTGAAGTTCGTATCCCCACCAATGCGCGAGCGCAGAACGCCCTCCAGTCGCTTGTCCTGCACGTAGATAAATCCGCGCTCGTACTGGGGGATGATAATGACATCGTCGAAGACCAGGTCCTGGATTTTGCTGAATATCTGATTGCGACGTTGCTTGTCGGTGGTGGCCTGCGCTTCAACGATTAACTCGTCATAGTTCTGGCTCTTGTAGCGGCCCCGGTTGTTCAGGTTCCAGGAGGTAAACAGGTCGGCAAAGGTCATGGCGTCGTTGTAGTCGGGTCCCCAGCCCGCGGCCACCAGGTCGAACTCCCCCGCCGTCATCTTGGCCAGGCGTTGCTTGAAGATTTGTCGGTCCAGCCTGATGTCCAGGCCCAGGCTGCGCGCCATGACGTTTTGAAAATACTCGCCCTGCTTGACGCTGTTGGGCGTATCGCTGAGCAGCAGGGTTAGCGGCGGAATTTCCTCCAGGCCCAGTTCCTGTTTGGCCAGTTCCAGGTATTGCCGCCCCCGCTCGACGCTGAGTTCGGGCTTGCGCGGCGGGTATTGCACCAGCAGTTTGTCGTCATCGCCTTCCAGCCAGGCCGGAAACAGTGAATAGGAGGGCGTGTTGCCCGGCAGGCCGATCACCTTGTAGGTCAGCTCTGCGGCATCGTAGACGGCGCGCATGGCGCGGCGCAGGTTGAGATTGCTGGTGGGTCGCCCCTCGCGGTGATTGAACTCGATGAAAAACACGGTGCCGTCCTGGAATGAGCGGAGCTTCTGCCGGCGGTGCAATGCCATCTTTGCGGCGGAGTAGTCCAGGTTGCGGGCGAGGGCGATCTTGCCATCCATAAAGAGGTTGAAGCGCGCGTTGGGGTCGGAAGTGATGTAGGGGATGTTGATGGCGTCGAGTTTGATCGCGTCCGCGTTCCAGTAATGCGGGTTTTTCTCCAGACGCAGTGATGCGCCGTGCACCCAGTCGGTCAGTACGAAGGGCCCGTTGGAAATCATTTTGTCCGCATCGGCGGCATAGCGCTGGCCCTGAGCACGGTAGTAATCCTCCCGTACCGGGCGAAAACTGATGAAGGTGACCAGCTCCAGGAAATAGGCGGTCGGTGATGTCAGGTGGGCGACCAGCGTGTGATCGTCGATGGCTTCCACACCGAGGGACTCCGGGGGCATTTTGCCCGCTATGATGTCCGCGCCGTTGGTAAACGCGCGCATCAGGAAGGCGTACTCGGCGGCATTCGCCGGATTGGCGACCTGCTGCCAGGCAAAGACAAAGTCGTGGGCGGTAACGGGAACCCCGTCGCTCCAGCGGGCATCCTTGCGCAACCAGAAGGTGGCCTTTTCGTCGGTGAGCTCCCAGCGCTCTGCAACGCCACCTGTCAGTTGATTGTTTTCATCCGAGGTCATCAGCCCCTCGGAGATGTGGTCGATAATAATGAAGCTTTCCTGGTCGGTGGCGCGCACGGTATTCAGCCACTGAGGCTCCTCAGTCATCACAAAGGAGATTTCATTGTTTACCGGGTCAATGGCCGGTGGTACGGCCAGCGCCGCTGCTGATATCAGCGCGGCCAGGGCGAATGCCAGGGCGGGCAATAACTGACTGATAGGCGCGTACATCATTATTGTGGGTTCTGCGGGGCGCGGATCATACCACAGCCACCGACGCTAATCAGGCGTGCATGCTGGTAACGCCCCCCGGGCTTCCCAGCAGCAGAAGGTCGGCCGGGCGCTGGGCAAACAGGCCGTTGGTAACCACGCCGACGATGGCATTGATCGCCTGCTCCGCCTGGAGCGGTTGCGGTATCGGGAAGTTGTAGACGTCCAGGATTACATTGCCGTTGTCAGTCACCACACCCTCCCGGTAGATCGGATCACCGCCGAGCTTCACCAACTCCCTGGCGACGTGACTGCGTGCCATGGGGATAACCTCCACCGGCAGTGGAAACTCACCCAGGGTTGTTACCAGTTTCGACTCATCACATATGCAGACGAATTCCTCGGCCACGGCGGCCACTATTTTTTCCCGGGTCAGCGCTGCACCGCCGCCCTTGATCAGCTGCAGCTGGTGGTTGCTTTCGTCGGCCCCGTCGACGTAGACGTCGACCCGGTCGACGCTGTTGAGATCGTAGACCGGGATGCCGTGACTTTTCAGTCGTTCGGCAGAGCTCTCGGAACTGGCTACAGTGGCGTTGACCTGGGCCTTGATCTCACCGAGCGCATCGATAAAGAAGTTGGCGGTTGATCCGGTGCCGATACCGATCACACTGTCGTTGTCGAGTTTCGGTCGCACATATTCCAGTGCCGCCGCCGCCACGGCCTGCTTCATTTCGTCCTGGGTCACTGCGGGTATCCTCGTTCGATCTGGCGCATTATAGGCGGAGGCGGATTCGCCTTTACAGGGGCTGTGCTGAAAAATTGTGCGGGCTCCATTAGTATGTCGTGGCCGGAGGGACCGCAGCAGCATGCCACAGTCATACATCAAGAAAATTCTCGACGCCCGCGTCTACGACGTGGCCCGGGAAACCCCCATCGATCACGCTCGGCTGCTCTCAGCGCGGCTGGATAATCGTGTTCTGCTCAAGCGCGAGGACCTGCAGCCGGTGTTCTCCTTCAAGCTGCGCGGCGCCTACAACAAGATGTATCACCTGTCGCAGGCCGAGCGCGCGCGCGGCGTTATAGCGGCTTCCGCCGGCAATCACGCCCAGGGGCTGGCACTGGCGGCGAATCATATGGGGGTCAAGGCGACCATAGTCATGCCACGTACCACCCCCGGCATCAAAGTGGATGGCGTACGCTCCCACGGAGCCAGGGTTCTGCTGCACGGCGATACCTTTGACGAGGCCTCGGATTACGCTCAGCAGCTGGTGGAAGAGAAGGGGCTTGTCTACGTTCATCCCTACGACGATCCATGGGTCATTGCCGGCCAGGGGACGATCGGGATGGAGATCGTGCGGCAGCACCCGGATCCGATCGAGGCGATATTCGTGCCGGTGGGCGGCGGTGGCCTGCTCGCGGGTGTGGCTGCCTATGTGAAATACGTACGGCCGGAAATCAAGCTGATTGGCGTCGAGCCCGAAGACGCCGCCTGCCTGGCAGCTGCACTTGAGCGAGGTCGCCGCGTGACTCTGCCGGAGGTGGGTTTGTTTGCCGACGGCGTGGCGGTCGCCCAGATCGGTAAGGAAACTTTCCGGGTAATCCGCGACACCGTGGATGCCGTCGTTACGGTCAGCACCGACGAAATGTGTGCCGCCATCAAGGACATATTCGAGGATACCCGCTCCATCGCTGAACCTGCGGGCGCCCTGGCCCTGGCGGGCCTGAAGAAATACGTCGAACAGAAACGCCTGAGCGGCAAGACCCTGCTGGCTATCGACAGCGGCGCCAATACCAACTTCGACCGCCTGCGCTACATTTCAGAACGCACCGAGATCGGTGAGAAGCGTGAGGCCGTGCTCAGCGTGACGATTCCCGAGCAACCCGGAAGCTTCAAGGCCTTCTGCAGCGCCCTGGGCAAGCGCAGCATCACGGAGTTCAATTACCGCTACGCGGACGACCGTGAGGCGCATATTTTTGTGGGCTTGCAGATCGCCGAGGGCGTGGAGAGCCGCAAGTCCGTGATCGCCGGATTGCGCGACAAGGGGTACCCGGTGGTCGATCTCACCGAAAACGAGATGGCCAAATTGCATATCCGTCACATGGTAGGCGGGCGGGCACCGGACTCGGTCGCCAACGAGATGGTCTTTCGTGTGGAATTTCCTGAGCGACCCGGTGCACTGCTGAATTTCCTGACACACCTGGGCCAGCGCTGGAACATATCCATGTTTCACTACCGCAGCCACGGTGCTGCCTACGGCCGAGTGCTGGTTGGCCTGCAGGTTGAGCCCGCCGAGCGCAAGGAGCTGGCTGCTGTGCTCGAGGGTATCCACTACCGCTTCGCCGAGGAGACCGATAACCGGGCTTACCAGCTCTATCTCAGTTGAGTCGAATTTGTGACGCGGGGCCAGTTTTGTGACGCAGCCCCTTGCTTTTTATAACCAGCCAACTAAACTCGGTTTGCTTTGTGGCAAATTACCAGAAAAGGTGGTTGTAAAAATCTGGATCCCATAAAGTGCGTTTGCAAGAACAAATAATAAATGACGGGGTAAGTGGTGAAACGTAAGCCTGATTTAATGCTGGTGCTGCTGGCAATTTTTGGATTCGGTGTTGTCGTAACGCTGTTGGCGCCGATGAGTTCTACACGTTCGGTAGCCGAACCGGTCTCCCCCTTGCAGGCAGGCGTATTCAGCCAGGAACAGGTAGAAACCGAATAATCCGCTCCTGAGTCCCGATCGACTCTTCAACAACTCAAGCTGAACAACGGGTATAACCCAGCTCGGTGATTACACCGTGCAGACGTACGTCCCAGTGATCCTCCGGTATGTCTTCGACCTCCTGAAAGCTGTGGGCGGCACCCAGCAGCAGCGGTTTGCCGCGGCGCTTTTGCAGGCGGTGCAGGCTCCGGTCGTAGTATCCGCCCCCCATGCCCAGGCGGCTGCCCCTGCGGCTGTAGGCAACCAGCGGCGCGACGATTACATCTATCTGCAGTGCATCGCGCAGTTCCCGTGAACGGGCCGGCTCCGGGATGCCGAAGCGGTTGAGCTGCAGGCTGTCACCTGGCCGGTAGCGACTGAATTCAAGCTCAGCCCCGGACCTGATGACGGGGAGGTAGGTACGCTTGCCGCTGCGCCAGCAGATTTTCAGCAGCGGCCCCAGGTCAATTTCTCCATCCTGGGCCAGGTACAGCGCCAGGTGATTGCTGCGCTGGAAAGCGGGCAGGTGGAGGAAACGCTGCGCCAGTCGGCGGGCCACCAGGGCCTGTTGCGATTCATCCAGCTCGCGGCGTTGCTGCCGCAGCTGTTTGCGGAGTGCGGCTTTGCGAGGTGCAGTGGCTGAGCTGGTCATGGCAGGAATATGGGATCCCGGAGTACCGCTGAGAGCGTCGCCCTTGAACCCGATGGTTCAAGGCGGTGGTTCCTGTGCTGAATTAGGCTTCCCGTCGTGACGGACCTGCACATCATCAGCAGCAAGCAACCCCCTGGGTTGGTATTATCGGGTAGAGAACTGGCTCTCTGGCAAATACACCAGGCATCCCAGTGCATTATAGCGAAAGCGGGGGATTGCGGCTAACTGATCTCCATTTGCCGCAGGGAGAAGATCGCCTCTTCGATTTTCCGGGTCAGGCCATCGACTGCCGAGCCGGACACGGGCTCCCCATCAGCGAAGTCATCCTGCTCAGAGGCCTGAAGCAGTTCGTGGCTGATATTCAGCGCCGCCATCACGGCGATACGCTCCAGCCCGATAACCTTGCCGGATTCGCGGATAGAGCGCATTTGCTTGTCCAGGTAGGAGGCGGATACAACCAGCTCGGCTTCCTGCTCCGGTGGGCAGGCCACCTGGTATTCCTTGTCGAGGATGTTGACGGTTACGGTGCTGATCTCATTCATCAACCCTGCTCCAGGGTCCGCAAGCGATTGAGTATCGTCTCCACCTTGTGCCGGGCGAGCTCATTACGGGACACCAGCACCTCGCGCTCGGAACGCCAGGTTTCCTTGTCCGCTTTCAGGGAGACGTTTTCCTGGTTCAACTCGGCGCAGAGACTGATAAGATCATCAATCTTTTGTTCCAACGCCTTGAATTGTGAATCTGCCATGGGCGGTACTTGTTATGGTTTTACGAGTCACACTACTATAGTGGGCTGTCCGGGCTAGGTCAATCTACTAAATTTCATAAATATCAATAACCTGCCAAGGTTTTCAATAAATAGGTGCAAGTTTGGTCATGGAAAATTACCTCTCGGGCGAACAAGCCCTCGATTTTGACGAATTTGCCAACCAGCTCCTCGAGCAGGGTGCGGAACACTCGCCCGCGCACCTTCAGGGTGCTATTTGCGGCGTTTTGTGTGGTGCCGGTGCCCGCGACCCCGAGTACTGCCTGGCATCCGTGAGCCAGGCCCTGGAGCTGGGTTTACACGGCGAACTGGCGGAAAACTGCCTGCGCCTGGCGGATGTGACACAGCAGGCAATGGGCGATGAGGAGTTCGACTTTCATCTGTTCCTGCCCGACGATGAGGTCGAGATCGAGCAACGGGTGCAGGCCCTGGCAGACTGGTGTTCGGGCTTCCTGGCCGGCTATGCCATGTCGACCGCCAGTGCTGAGGGGGTGGCCCTGGGCGAGGAGACCTCGGAGGTGCTGAAGGAC
>Ga0056115_1000182_pt1 | contig 31318 bp, 32 predicted proteins | sample WorMetOlspDAHAB1_FD_77007 | JGI IMG/M metagenome (GOLD analysis project Ga0056115, IMG submission 77007) | Marine gutless worms symbiont microbial communities from Max Planck institute for Marine Microbiology, Germany - Olavius sp. DAHAB.1 ...
GGCTACCGCCGCCGCCATTTCGCCGGGGGTGCCCGGACGACCCATGGGAATGCGCGGCGCAAGCTCGACAAGCCGCTCGGGCCGGCCGCCGGCGGCGTGGATCTCCGTCTCGGCAAGCCCCGGGGAGACCGCATTGACACGGATGCCTTCCCGGGCGACCTCGCGGGCCAGTCCCACCGTCATGGCGTTCACCGCGGCCTTGCTGCCCGCATAGTCGACATATTCGCCGGGGCTGCCCGTGACCGCCGCGATCGAGGAGATGTTGACGATGGCGCCGCCGGCGCCGCCGTAGAGCGACGACATGCGCCGAACCGCCTGCTGACAGCACAGGTGCAGCCCAACCACATTGACGGCGTTGACCCGGGTCAGGGTTTCTATGGAAACCTCGTCGACCCGATGGAAGCCGCCGGTGATGCCCGCATTGTTGACCAGCGCATCGAGCCCGCCCAGCTCGGCGTCGACGATTTCGAAAAGGCTCTCGATCTCGTCGGGTACGCCGACATCCGCCTTGGCCAGCACCGCATGCCCGCCGGCGGCACGGACCGTTTCGGCGACAGCCTCCGCCGCATCTCGGTCGCGAAGGTAGTTGATCACCACGTCGTAGCCGCGCTGGGCCAGAAGCGTCGCGCAGGCGGCGCCGATCCCCCGCCCGGCGCCGGTCACCAGCACAGTCCTTCGTGTCATGCAGTCCCCAAGAACACCGTGATCGTCACCTGGCGGCAATCTGTTCGGCAGCCCGACGCCCGCTGAGATAGGCGCCTGGGACCTGCGTCGCCCATTCTGTATGACAGGCTTCGCCTGCAAAGAACAAGCGGTCTTCGACAGGCCGGCCCAGGGCCGCCCGCGCCTTTGCGTGTCCTGGCAATGCTGCGGAATAGGCGCCGCGCGCGTATGGGTCCTTGCGCCATTCGGTGACGACGGTTCCGGCAACCAGCCGCTGCGTGTCGTTCCCCATCACCGTCGCCAGGGCGTCCGTAACGAACGCGCGGGCTGCTGCCGGGCCTTCCGCCTCCAGCGTATCGGCCAGCGAACCGCCCAGGAAGCCCACCACCAGATCGCGGCCCAGCGCGCCGAGGGTCAGTTCGATCGCAGTCCTGTCGTCGGCGCCGACCAGGCAGGACACGGGTTCCTCCGGCAGCGATCCGGACCGCATTCGCAGGGCCACCTTGTTCAACAGGCCCATTTCAAGTCCCTCGATGGCGTCCCGCTTCCAACCGGGCAGGGGCGGATCGAAGGCGATTCTGTCTTGCTGCAGGATCGAGACGGGAACGGTCACCACGGCGGCGCGCGATTCGAGTGTCCCGCGATCGGTTTCAACCGAGACGCCGCTGGAGGTAAGGCGGATCCGGCGGACCTCGGTGCCCAGCGCCACCGGAACGTCGCGCCCGAAGGCGGCGACCAGGCTGCCGAACCCGCGCGGCACCCGCCTGTCGATGCCGGTTCCAATCTGGGCATTGGCGTCCACCGACGAAAGCCGACGCGTGTCCACGGCGTGCCCCGCCCCGATGACATCGTGGGCGAGACGGCCGTAGAGGGAAGTGGGTGGCAGGGCGTCATAAACCGACCGGTCTGAAAGTTCCGGGACGGAGTCGATCGCCTCCCACAACGCCTCGATCGCGAATTCGGCTTTCTCGTATTGCGTGTCGGAGGCTTCCCGGCCGTTGAGATACAGCCAGGTGTCGTGTTCGTCGATGACGGTCTCGAAGTCCAGCGAGCGTGCGATGCCGGTCAAAGGGTTTACGTCGGCGGAATGGATCCAGGTGCAGCCACGGTCGAACGGCCAGGGCAGGCTGGTCGTGTCGGTGAAGGCGCGGCCACCAATCCGGTTGCGGGCTTCGACGACCTGGACGCTGTAGCCGCCCGTCAACAGTGCGCGTGCGGCTGCGAGGCCGGCCATGCCGGCGCCGACAACGACGACGTCGGGGTCGGTTTGGGCGCGCGCCGCGCCGGCGGTCGCAATGCCCGCCAGGCCCGCCAGAAACCGCCGCCGGTCCAAGCCGCGCTACTCGGCCGCCGCGGACACGCGGCCGGCGAAACGCTGCTCCATGGCACGCCGCACCTTGAAGGCCTCCGCCTCGCCGTCCGCCGCGACGTCGTCCCAGGACAGGACGGCGCCCTCGGGAACGTCCCGGATTAGGTCGATCCCGTGCGCCAGCCCGATCGGCAGGGCCCGCGAGGCCAAGGAGGCGGCTGCTGGCATCAGTTTGCCCCAGACCGTGTAACCGCCTTCGCCGTCCAGCCGCTCTCCGGCCGCAAGACCCCGCTTGGCCACCGCAACGGCATCGCCGTTCCACTCCCGCGCGGAGCCGGTGGCCTCGCCGCGCAGCGCGGCATTGGCCACGGAAATTCCCAGCTCAAGGCCGATCAGGTGGTAGGGCTTGTACATCGCGGCAAACCGGCCGGTCGGGTCGGTGGCCAGCCCGTATTCAGCGAAACACCGCGCCACATAAGGGTCGGGCGCTTCGAAGACCACATAAACGCCCCAGCGCAGATCCCGGAACACGGGCCGGCCGTCGCGTTCCAGGCTGGACACCACTTCGACCGTGCCGTTGCGCTGGAGGTTGCCGCCGTCGGCGGCGGGCCGCAGCACCCGGGCAAGGTCGTCGGCGCCGCACGGCGGGAACGCCAGGCCGGCCTCCGCCGGCTGCAGGCCGCAGGCGTTGGCCACAGCGGCCATCTCGATCGCCGATTTGGTGCCGTCCATGAAGGAGTTGAACATCTGCGCGTTCATGCCGCCGGCCTCGGCATCCTCGGGCGTGATGCCATAGCGCTCCCAGACGGTGTCCGGCGTCAGGGAATGGTAGGCGGGCAGGTACTTGGTCCCCTTGCCGGCGCAGACCACCCGGAAGCCCGCCGTCCGGGCCCAGTCGACCATTTCCGAGATCATCGCTGGCTGATCGCCGTAGGCCATGCTGTAGACGACGCCCGCTGCAGCTGCCTGTTCGGCCAGCAGCGGCCCCGCCAGGACATCGGCCTCCACGTTGACCATGACCACGTGCTTGCCGGCCGCGATGGCCGCCGTGGCGTGCCGGATGCCCGCCTCGGGCACGCCGGTTGCGTCGATCACCACGTCGATGGCGGGTGCGCCGGTCAGCGCCGCCGCGTCGTCGGTCAACCAGGTTCCGCCGCCCGACAGCGCCGCATCCAGGCTGCCCGCCCGGGCTGCGTCGTCCGGCCAGCCGATCCGCGCCAGCGTCGCGCGGGCGCGGTCGACCGCAAGATCCGCGATGCCGACGACCTGGAACCCCAAGGTACGCCGCGCCTGGGCCAGGAACATCGCCCCGAACTTGCCGGCACCGATCAGGCCGATCCGGACGAGGTTGCCGTCCCGCGCCCGCTGTTCAAGCATGCTGTGCAGGTTCATGGCGCGCCTTTCTTGCGTCATGGGCGGACGCCGCCGTCTCAAGCCACTGCGGTGCGGCCCATATCCAGGAATCGTTCGCGTCTGCGCGCTTTCAGGGAGCCGCCCTCGACCGCCAGCAACTCGCGCAGGGACGCCTCCAGAACATTGCCCAGCACGTCGATCATGCCGGGGATGTCACGATGCGCACCGCCCACCGGTTCCGGCACGGTCGAATCGATCACGCCGAGCTGTTTCAGGTCGTCGGCGGTCAGCCGAAGCGCCTCGGCGGCGGCCTTTGCCTCGTCTGCGCTGCGCCACAGGATGGATGCGCAACCCTCGGGCGAGATCACGGAATAAATGGAATGCTCCAACATGATCACGCGATCGGCGACGGCCAGTGCGATGGCGCCGCCCGAGCCGCCTTCGCCGATGATCACGGAAATCAGGGGCACGCGCAGGTCCAGGCAGGTTTCGATCGATTGCGCGATCGCTTCGGCCTGGCCGCGCTCCTCGGCGCCGACACCGGGATAGGCGCCTGCGGTATCCACCAAGGTGACCACCGGCAGCCTGAAACGGTTCGCCAGGTGCATCAGGCGCTGCGCCTTGCGGTAGCCTTCCGGCCGCGCCATGCCGAAGTTGTGCGCCACCCTGGTCTGGGTGTCGCCGCCTTTTTCGTGCCCGATCAGGACGCAGGAGAAACCCCGGAATCGACCGATACCGCCGATGATGGCGCGGTCGTCTGCAAAGGCGCGGTCGCCGGACAGGGCCGTGAAATCGTCGAACAGGCCCGCGGCGTAGTCGCCGAAATGCGGGCGGTCCGGATGGCGCGCCACCTGCACCTTCTGCCAGGCATCGAGTTTCGAATAGGTCTGGCGCAGCAACCGGTCGTGCTTGGACTGCAGGCGGGTGATCTCGTCGGCGATGTTCATCTCGCCGTCGCCGGCCAGGTGCCTCAGTTCTTCGATCTTGCCTTCAAGCTCGGCGATCGGTTGTTCGAAATCCAGAAGAGTCTTCATCGGTTGCTCGATTTACGCCACCCAGGCCGTGGTAACACACGGCGTGCCGATTTCAAGGGAAATGGCACGATGCCGATGCGGTCACATTTTTGCGAATCTCCCTGCTCCGGCGACGGATTTCCATCGTATAACCCGTGAAAGAGTGGGGATTTCGATTTGCCGAAACGGGTGCGCGCGCCATGTTATAGTGGGGCATCCGCAAATGAGCAGCAGAACCTGGCGCCGGGAGGAGTGATGCGAAACCGCGTGCGGTTTTTCTTGATTGTCGGATTGATGGGCATTGCCTCAAGCGCCTGGGGCCAGGACAGGCCCGCCGTGGTCAAAGTAGATGAGGTCGTCCGCCAGCCTCTTGTCCAGACGGTTCCTGTGATCGGCCGGTTCGTGGCGCGTCAGCGCGGCGTGGTTTCGGCGCTGTCGCGGGGACCGGTCGACGAGGTGCTTGTCGAGGTCGGCGACCGCGTCGAGAAGGGCGATGTGCTGGTCAGGCTCGATTCCGCGCGGATCCAGGCCAGCCTTGAGCTTGAGCGCGCGGCGTTGAGCGAGAAAGAGGCCGCAGCGACCTCCGCGCGCGGGGAACTGGCGCTGGCCGAGCAGGAACTTCAACGCCTGGAGCGGCTGAAGGAATCGGTTGCCTTTTCCCAAGCCGCCTACGACGACAAACGTAAGGACGTAAACATCAATATCAGCGAGGTCGCGGAGGCCGAAGCGGCGGCGGCGCGCGCACAATCGAACGTGCGGTTGGCGGAAATCGATCTCGAATACAGCCAGATCCGGGCGCCTTTCGACGGCATCGTATCGGAACGCCATACCGAGGCCGGAACCTATCTGAACATCGGCGACGAGGTCGTGACGCTGATCAACGATCAGCATTTGGAGGTCGAGGCCGATGTGCCGTCGGATCGGATCGCGGGCCTGCTGCCCGGCCGTGTTGTCGGCCTTGTGATGGCCGACGGCCGCCGCTTCGAGGCGACGGTGCGCGCGGTTGTCCCGGAGGAAAATGCGATGACGCGCACGCGCCCCGTGCGCCTGTCACCGGGCATCGAGGATACGGGCAAGCCGCTTGCAGCCAACCAGAGCGTCACGGTGGACGTACCCGTGGGCGAGCCGCGGGACGTGTTGTCTGTGGCCAAGGACGGCATCATCGCCCGCGGCAACGGACATGTGGCGTTCGTGGTGGCGGACGGCAAAGCCCAGCCTCGATCGGTGCAGCTTGGCGAAGCGGTCGGCGACCGCTTCGAAGTCCTGTCCGGACTGGCGCCGGGAGATCTGGTGGTGGTGCGCGGCAACGAACGCCTGCGACCCGGTCAGGCGGTCATGGTCCCCGGTCCGCCAGGCGGCGCGCCCAACGGCAAGCCTGGGGCGAAGCCTGGCGAGGCCAAGCCGATGGCCGCAGGCGGATAAGCGAGACGAAAGTGGCGTCATGAACCTGATCAGGCTTTCCATCGAGCGGCCGACCGCCGTCATATCGGCGGTTCTGATGGCCATCATGTTCGGGTTGGTGGCGCTGCAGACGATCCCGATTCAACTGGCCCCCGACGTCCAGCGCCCGGTCATCACGGTCAAGACCCAGTGGCGCGGCGCCGCTCCGGAGGACGTGGAACGCGAAATCATCAACGAGCAGGAAGACGTGCTGCGCGGTCTGGAGGGGCTTCGCCGCATCGTCGGCACGGCCAGCGACGGACAGGGGTCGATCACGCTGGAGTTCAATGTCGACCAGGACATGGACAGGGCGCTGCTTCTGGTGGCGAACCGGCTGGACCGCGTCTCGTCGTATCCGGACGAGGCCGAGGAGCCGGTGCTGAGCACGGCAGGATCCGAAGACAACGCAATCGCCTGGTTCCGACTGCTGCGGCGTGACGGCAACACCCGGCCGGTCCACCAGTACGGCGACTTTGCCGAGGATGTGATCCGTGAGCGCATCGAGCGGGTGCCGGGCGTTTCGGAGGTGAACGTCTACGGCGGGACCGAACGGGAGATGCAGGTCATCATCGAGCCCAGCTTGATGGCGAAATACAACCTGACTGTCGGCCATGTGCTGGACCGGCTGCGCGCGGCAAACTCCTCGATATCGGGCGGCGACGTCGAGGAAGGAAAACGGCGCTACATCGTTCGCACCGACAACGAATTCACGAACACGGCGGACGTGGAGGCGGTGGTTCTGCGTTCCCAGCGCGATCCGGAAACCGGCCGCGTGGCGCGCGTCACCGTCGGCGACATCGCCACGGTCACGTTCGGATACAAGGAGGCCGGCGCGTCGATCCGTTCCAATGGGATGCAGGCGATGGCGCTGAACGCGACGCGCGAAACCGGCGCCAACGTGATCGAGACGATGGTCGGTATCCGCGCGGCCGTCGCCGACCTAAACGACAGCATTCTCCCCGCCGAAGGCATCTATCTGGAACAGCTCTACGACGAGACCGTCTATATCCAGTCGGCCATCGATCTCGTAATCCAGAACATTTGGCTGGGCGGGACGCTGGCCGTGGTGATCCTGCTGATCTTCCTGCGTTCGTTCAGGGCGACGCTGGTCGTCGCGCTGGCGATCCCGGTCTCGGTCGTCGCGTCCTTCGTCGCCATGGCGGCGCTGGGTCGGTCGTTGAACGTTGTCTCGCTTGCGGGGATCGCGTTTGCCGTCGGCATGGTGGTCGATGCGGCCATCGTGGTCCTGGAGAACATCTACCGGCTTCGCCAGCAGGGCATGCCCACCAAGACGGCGGCCTACGAAGGCGCGCGCCAAGTCTGGGGAGCGATTCTGGTCTCGGCCCTGACCACGGTAATGGTCTTCATTCCGATCCTGGTGATGGAACTGGAGGTGGGTCAGCTTTTCCGGGACATTGCCGTGGCCATATCGGTGGCCGTGATGCTGTCGTTGGTGGTCTCCGTTACGGTCATTCCGGCGCTTTCAAACCGGTTGCTGGCCAAGGGGGTCAAGCCGCCCGGCGAGAGCGTCCGGTTACCCGGATTCGACCAGTTCGCACACGGCTTCATGGTGATGGTCGAGGGGCTGACGCGCCGCGTGGTGGCGTCGAAGGCCCTGGCGATCGCGATCATCACGGGCGTCACCGCGGTCACCGCGGGAACCGCTTGGGCCCTGCTGCCGCAACTGGAGTACCTGCCCGAGGGCAATCGCAATTTCGTCTTCGGCATCGTCTTTCCGCCGCCCGGCTACAATCTGGAGACGATGTCCGACATTGCCCAGACGGTCGAGGATGCCGTGCGGCCGCACTGGGCGTCGGAAACCGGCGAGGAGTCCGCGCCGGGCGAGCCGCCAAAAATGGGCACCTTCTTCTTCGTCGCGACGCGAAGTCGGACCTTCATCGGCGCCTCCAGCGTCGACCACGCACGGGCCAAGGAACTGATCCCGATCCTCAGCGATCCGGTCTTTCGCGAGCCCGGCACGTTTGGCGTGATGGTTCAGCCCTCGATCTTCGGCCGCGGCGTCGGCGGGGCCAGGTCGGTTGACATGGACATCACCGGACCGGACCTGGAATCCATCATCGGCGTGGCGCAGCAGGCCTTCGGCCGGGTGAATGGGGTGATGCCGCTATCGGACGGCAATCAGATCCGTCCACGGCCGGGGCTTGAACTGGGCGCGCCGGAGGTGGCCGTGCGCCCCGATCTCATCAAACTGGCCGACAACGGGGTCAGCGCGCGGGAACTGGCGCTGACGGTCGATGTGTTCAACGACGGCGCTCGCGTTGCGGAGAACACGATCGACGGCGGACTGATGGACATAATGCTGCAAGGGCCGGAGCGGAACGTCACCTCGACCCAGGGTATCAGCACGCTGCCGGTGGTGACCCAATCCGGCACCATCCTGCCGGTCCAGTCGCTGGCGGAGGTGAATTATACCGCCGGCCCGACCCAGATCCGTCACATCGAAGGCTTGCGGACGGTGACCCTGCAGATCCGGCCTGCGCCCACGGTGCCGCTGGAAACCGCGTTGAACATCCTGCAGACCGAGGTGATCGACAAGATGACCGCCGAGGGTCTGCCGCCCGATATCCGCATCAGGCTCTCCGGGACGGCCGAAAAGCTGGCGGCAACCTGGGATGAGATGCGGTTGGACCTGCTGCTGGCTCTGGTCATCGTCTATCTGGTGATGGCGGTCCTGTTCGAGAGCTTCCTCTATCCGCTGATCATCCTGCTGGCGGTGCCGCTGGCTGCGGCAGGCGGGGTCGGCGGCCTGACGTTGCTTAATCTGAAGGAATTCGAGCCGCTGCACATGCTGACGATGCTGGGGTTTGTGATCCTGATCGGGATTGTTGTGAACAACGCGATCCTCCTGGTGCACCAGACCCTCTACCACATCCGCGAAGAGGGGCTGCCGCCCGGCGACGCCATCATCGAGGCGACGCGAAACCGGATCCGGCCGATTTTTATGTCCACGCTGACATCGGTGTTCGGCATGCTTCCGCTGGTGGTGGTGCCAGGCGCCGGATCGGAGATATATCGCGGTCTCGGGTCGGTGGTGGTCGGCGGACTCGCGCTATCGGCGCTTCTGACCCTGGTCACCGTGCCGCCGCTGATGTCGGTGTTGGTCGGGACGATTGAAGGGCGCCGTTTGCGCCGTGCCGGGCAAGAACAGTTGCCGGGGGTAGCAGAGTAGTGTAGTCGGGAACGATGGTGTTTGATTTCGTCGTTGTCGGCGCTGGCATGGCGGGTCTATCTGCCGCCGCTTCGCTTGCTGCCCATGGAAAGGTGTGTGTGTTGGAGCAGGAGGAGCAGCCTGCCTATCACAGCACCGGCCGTTCGGCGGCGCTTTTCACTCTTGCCTATGGCAGCAGCGCGATCCGGGCGTTGGCCAGATGCAGCCGCCCTGTTTTCGACGATCCCCCCGACGGGTTCGGCGACCAGCCGCTATTGACGCCGCGCACGCTGTTGATGGTTTCGACCGCGGACAAGCATCGTTTCCATGTCGACGGGCTGGAGGCGACGCGCGCTGCCGGCGGCGACGTGCACGAGATACCAACCGACGAGGCGCTGCGATTGCTGCCGGTGCTGCGGGAAGAGGCGGCCGTCCACGCCTTCGTCTGCGTCGATACCTTCGACATCGATGTCCACGGACTGCAGACGGGCTTCCTGCGCCAGCTTCGCGCCCGCGGCGGCACGCTCGAAACCGATGCCGGTGTTGTCGGCCTGGTCCGCAAGGACGGCGTCTGGGAGGCCGAGACGCGGGCCGGGACCTACCGGGCGCCGGTCATCGTCAATGCCGCCGGGGCCTGGGCCGACTCTGTTGCCGAACTGGCGGGCGCACGACCGCTGGGGCTTGTCCCGAAACGCCGCACCGCCATTCTGTTCGATGGCGCCGACGGCGATATTGCCGGCTGGCTGATGGCGGTTGCCAGCGACGAGGCCTGGTATTTCAAACCCGATGCCGGAAAGATCCTGGCCTCGCCGGCGGATGAAACGCCCAGTCCCCCCTGCGATGCGCAACCCGAAGATATCGACGTGGCCGTCTGCGTCGACCGGATCGAAACGGCGACCCGTCTGAAAGTGAATCGGATCTCTCACAAATGGGCGGGGCTGAGGACGTTTTCGGCGGACCGGAACCCTGTTTGCGGTTTCGATCCCGAATTGCAGGGCTTCTTCTGGCTTGCAGGCCAGGGTGGCTACGGCATCAAGACCGCGCCGGGGCTCGCTGCAATAACTGAGAGCTTAGTCACAGAAATGGAGGCGCCAGAGGCCTTTATTCAGGCGGGTATTGCAACCGCAGATCTGTCTCCCGGGCGGTTGATTTAGTTGTCCGCAATTAAACCCCGGTTCGCTTGTGAAGCTTATAGCAGCATTCTAATGTGTGTTGGGGGTATGAGAGGGAACACCAAAAACACCAAGAAGGGGTGAGTGCATATGGCTCCGATCAACCCTAAGAAAATGGAGCGTCAGGCAAAACGCGCGAGCAAACTGCTCAAAGCAATCGGCAATGAAAGGCGACTGATGATCCTGTGCCATTTGATGGCCGGCGAGAAGTCGGTTGGCACTTTGGAAAAGCTGATCGGCCTCAGTCAGTCTGCGCTGTCTCAGCATTTGGCCCGGCTGCGCCGGGACAAGTTCGTGACGACCCGACGGGAGGCGCAGACGATCTACTACTCCCTGTCCGGATCAGAGGTCGAAACTGTCCTGTCGACCCTGTACGGACTCTACGTGGAAAAGGGCCGCGCACGCAGCAACTGACGGTGCGGATCAGGTGTCCGCCTAGGGCCGATAGGGCTGAACTGGAAGGCCGCGGCGGATCCAGCCGGGCTTTGAGCCCGTTCCAAGCATGCCCTCTTTGACATTGTAGACGCGTCGGAATCCCCGCGCCGCGAGGAATCTCTGGGCCCATGTCGATCTGACGCCCGAGGCGCAGATCAGGGCGATGGGTTGGGACATGTCGCCGTCGACCGCCTGGGCGACGGCCTTCAGGAACCCATCCGGGCCCTTCGGATCATGCATGGTGATCGTTCTGGCGGGCGATGCGACCCCGGTTTCACGCCATTCGCTGGGATGGCGAATGTCGATCAATACAACCGTGCCGGAGGCCGCCGAGGCGTTTGCCTCGGTTGGACCCAGAATGGCGTTGTTGCCCGCCGCCTCCGCCGTGGGCGGGGACACTGCGGCCGCGAACCAGATCAGCACGATGATCAGGGGCAGACCTCTCATGGCGGCAAAGCTACCGGCGCCCGGGGCCGAGGACAAGCCACGCCGGATCACGGCGGCGTGGACCGGATTCGTTCCAGAATTACGAGGATCGTTAGGGGGATGTTTACCAGAATGGGGCACTTTGTGCCGATAATCAGGGGTTATTGCGCTTGAAAGGCGACGTGGCGGCACCATGGCATCGAACCTGACGGACAAGGACGTTCAACTCCTCTTGACCGATCCCTCGGCGGAAAACCGGGCGATTACGGCCGAGAAGATCTCCGGCCAGTTCGACACGGGCGTCCTGAGTGACAAGGAGCGCCAGCTTGCGGAGGACATTTTCCGCATGATGGCCCACGATGCCGAAGAGCGCGTGCGCGAGGCGCTTGCCCGCAATCTCAAAGAGGCGCCCAACCTTCCGCCGGATGTGGCGAAATCGCTGGCCGCGGATGTCAGCGACAAGGTGGCGCTGCCGGTGCTGCAATTCTCTCCGGCGCTGGACGATTCCGACCTGATCGAGATCCTCAATTCCGCCGGCGATGCCCGGCAGGAGGCGATTGCGGAACGGGCCACCGTGTCCCAGGCCGTCTCCGACGCCATCATCGACACCGGAAACGAAGCGGCTGTGGCGAAGCTGGTGGGCAACGACGGCGCCGACATCAGCGAGGAGTCGCTTACCAAGGTGGCGGACAAATACGCTGACAGCGAGCTGGTCAAGGACCCGCTGGTGCATCGCGAGCAGCTTCCGATGACGGTTGCCGAGCGCCTTGTCGCCAAGGTTTCCGACAGCCTGAAGGAATATCTGGTCACCCATCACGAACTGCCGGCCGAGGTTGCGACGGATCTGGTCCTGCAGAGCCGCGAACGCGCTACGATCGGGCTTTTGAGCCGCGAGGCGGAAGACGCCGACGTGGAACAGCTGGTGCGCCAGCTGTGGGATCACGGCCGGCTGACGCCGTCCATTATCCTGCGGGCGCTGTGCGTCGGCGACGTCTCCTTCTTCGAGGCGGCGATGGCGGTCCTGGCCGAGGTGCCGCTGGTGAATGCCCGTGTGCTGGTGCATGACGACGGCGAACTGGGCTTGAAGTCTCTTTACGAGAAGGCGGGCCTGCCGCCGGCGCTGTATCCGGCCATCCGTTCCGCCATGGACTTGGCGATGGATGCGGAAGGCGAGCGGTCAGATGCCGACCCGGACTATCACATGCGCCTGATGCTGGAGCGGGTCCTGACTCAGATCGAGGACCTGGTCGACGAATACGGCATCGAGAACGTGGACTACCTGTTGGGCAAGCTGAACAAGCTGTCCGACGCCAGCGCCAGCCACGGCTGACCCCGCCCGCCGGGCTGCCTGCCCGGCGTCCATTTTCCGAACGCTAATCCAGCAAGGTCCGGGGCAGCCACATGGCGATGTCCGGGAAGCTCATGACCAGCGCCAGCCCAATGAGCTGCAGCAGCACGAATGGAATGATGCCGCGATAGATCTGCTGGATCTTCACCTCCGGCGGCGCAACTCCCTTCATGTAAAACAAGGCGAAGCCGAATGGCGGAGTGAGGAACGAGGTCTGCAGGTTCACGGCCATCAGGATCGCGAACCAGTAGACAACCTCCATCTTGGGCACGTGGTCGCCGAAATCGAGTGCGGTGATGATCGGCGCGAACACCGGCAGCACGATCAGGGTGATCTCGATCCAGTCGAAGAAGAACCCGAGCAGAAAAACCACCATCATGATGATCGCGAGAATGCCCCACGGGCCGAAACCGAACGAGAAGATGAAATCCTCGATCATCTCGTCGCCGTAAAGGGCGCGGAAGACATAGGAGAATGCCGTTGCCCCGATGAAGATGAAGAACAGCATCCCGTTGGTGAGCGCGGTCCGTTCGACCACGTCCCAGAGGACGCGCATGTTGAGCTTCCGATTGTAGATCGCAAGCAAGAGCGCGCCTGCGGCGCCGACGCCGGCCGCCTCCGTGGGCGTCGCCCAGCCGGCAATGATGGAGCCCAGCACCAGGAAGATCAGGAAGACTGGCGGAATAAACCCGCGCCACAGCAAAAGGATGTATTCCCGGCTGTTCTGGGGGCCGATTTCGGCCGGCAGCGGCGGCGCCAGGTGAGGTTTGATCCGGCACAGAACGAAGATATAGAGGGCGTAGAGACCCGACAGGATGAAGCCGGGTACGACCGCGGCGACAAACAAGGTCCCCACCGATCTGCTCAGCAGGTCCGCCATGATGACCAGCATGATGCTGGGCGGGATCAGGATGCCGAGGGTGCCGGAAGACGCGATCGTTCCGGTCGCCAGTTCCATATTGTATTTGCGTTCGATCATCACCGGCAACGCCATCAGGCTGATCATCACGACCGATGCGCCGATGATGCCGGTGGTCGCGGCCATGATCGTGCCCATGATGGTGACCGCCAGGGCGAGGCCGCCGGGCGTGCGACGCAACAGGACCTGCAAGCAGTGCAGAAGATCGGCCGCCACGCCGCTGCGTTCCAGCATCGTGCCCATGAAGATGAACATCGGGATCGCAGTCAGCACGAGATTGTCGGCGATGCCCCAAATCCTGAGCGGCAGGTTGAACAGTTCCTGCACGACCAGCACATCCATGAAGATGCCGATGAAACTGAAAGCAATGCCGACCCCGCCGAGGACGAACCCCACGGGATAACCGGTAAATAGCAACATGGCCAAAGCCAGGAACATGAGCGCCGGCAAAAGGTCTTCGATGTACATTCCGGCGTTCCTTACCTGGGCTTGACGTCGTCGAGATGCTCGATCTCTTCCGCCTCTTCCGCTTCGACGATGCGGCGGAGGTCCGGAGGACCGAACAGTTCGATGAACTTTCTGAGCGCGACCGTGATACCGGCCAGCAGCATGATGAAGAAGCCGAGAGGCAGAAACGCCTTGATGGCCCAGCGATAGGGCAGGCCGGTCGCCGAGTCGGAGGCTTCACCGACGTTCCAAGAGCTTTCCACGAACGTCAGCGCAAACCAGAACACGATCAGGCAATAGGGAATCAGGAACAGCAGACAGCCCAGAAGCTCGATCCACCGCTGTGCGGTGACGTTCAGGCGCTCGCGGACCAGGTCGATCCGGACATGCGCGTCCTTGATGTAGGTAAAACCGATGCACAGCAGGAACAGGATCGCATGCAGATGCCATTCGCTTTCCTGAAGTTTAGTCGAGCCCAGGACGAAGAAGCGTCGCGTGATCACATCGAAGACGATGACGATCATCAACGGGAGCGACATCCAGGCACCAACGCGGCCGACCCAAATGACAATCGCGTCCAGTAACTCTGACAGACGAAGCAGTGCATGCATGCCGGTCACCCCCCGGGCGGCGCGAACAAACGAGAGCGGCGCCGGGTCCGAAAAGAAATGGGACCCGGCGCCTGCCTAAATCTGATGGCCAGATGCCATCAACAGCCCGTTACTTGAGGTAACCCAATTCCTGCCAGACCGCGTATTCCTCGCGGAAGTTGCTGTAGGACGCCCAGACCTTCTTGAAGTTTTCGTCGCGCGCCGCGTCCTCCGCAGCGACCTCGTTCCACTTCTCCTCAAGGACGTCGAGGATTTCCTGTGGCCAGCGATGGATCTGGACACCCTTTTCCTTAAGTTCTATCAGCGCTCGTGCCTGGATGGCCTCGCCTTCGGCCAGACCTTCGCGGAAGTTGTCGCCGCAGACCACCTCGATCTGGGCGCGCTGGGTGTCGCTCAGCGCGTCCCAGCGTTCGCGGTTCATCAAAAGCTCGAACAGCGTCGCCTGCTGATGCCAGCCGGGGAAGTAGTAATGCTTGGCGACCTGGTAGAAACCAAGGTTCAGGTCGATTGCCGGCATGGAGAATTCGGTCGCATCAATCGACCCGCGCTCCAGCGCAGGAAAGATGTCGCCGCCGGCGAGCAGCTGGGTCGAGACGCCAAGCTTTTCCATCACTTTCGCGCCAAGACCGAAGAAACGCATCTTCAGGCCCTTGAGATCGTCGACCGATTTGATCTCCTCGCGGAACCAGCCCGACGCCTCCGGGGCGATGATGCCGCAGGGCAGCGATTTCAACCCGTGCGATGCATAGATTTCATCCCAAAGCGCCAGACCGCCGCCGTGATAGATCCAGCCGAGATATTCGCCGGCGCTGGGTCCGAACGGAACCGCCGCAAACATCGCCAGGGCCGGTTCCTTGCCGTACCAGTAACCCGGGACCGACCAGCAGGAATCGACGGAACCCTGCGCAACCGCGTCGAAGCATTCCTTCGCCGGGATCAGCGCGTTCGGTTCGAACATCTTGATCTGGATATTGCCGCCCGAAACCCGTTCCAGGCGCTCCGTCATGCTCTTGCCCAACGTCCCCAGCTGGGTCAGGCTGCTGGGAAACCAGCTTGCCATTTTCCAGCGGACGCGCTTGTCCTGGGCGTCGGCATCGCCGGAGCCGGCCATCATCATGCCGGCGCCGATCACGCCTGCCATGACGCCGGTCAAAACGATCTTCCTGAGTTTCATTTGAGATATACCTCCCGTTCGGTGTGGCGAACCCTCTGTGGGGCCGTGTGGACCGTGGCCTTATTATTCCCAGGTAACCCAACTCTGATTTGCCCGAGTTTTTTCCGCACGTTAGCGAAACATGAGCCGGCAACGTAGAACACCTGATAAAGAGCGGCAAGGGATTCGGCCTCAAGCTTGCCGTCGCAACGCCGGATGTGACGCTGGTCACAGGCCGGAACAAGCGCAAAGGGTATAAGGTCGGGTAATTCGCGCCGTGGTGTGTAGGTTTCTGAGTGCATTGCGGTTTCGAACGGAGCCCGCAGCCCGGCCGTTCTAATTTCCGTTGAAGCCGACCTGGGGCATTCATATGTCCAACAAATCAGAGTTGTGCAGCGGAGTTGCAGAACGACGCGATACAATAGACTGACAGGATGAGGACAAGACCGATGCGACGCATCGTCTATTTGGGATTCATGGTACTTGCGGTGCTGGCCGGTGCGGCCGCGGTGCAACAGCAGCCTGCCCAGGCCAAAATGGACGGTCCGCGAGGCGAGATGATCGTCTGGGTCGCCCAGATCGAATTGGCCCGGGCCGGGCTCTATGAAGGCCCTTACCACGGTACTCTGACGGTCGAGACCCGCGAGGCGGTCGAGGATTTCGAACACCGGGTCGGATGGCCGGAGTCCGGTCGCGTTACCCCTGATCTCATCATTGCGATCAAGCGGTATAACCTTGTTGTTATTGCCGACAGCGAGGACTTTTAGGGCCCACCCAGGCGGACCTGGGGATGTGATCCGCCGGCCCTGCGGCGACGTATCTATATGTGGTAAAAAACAAAAGATTAACACGCTTTTCGGGAGGCCGAACCTGAACCATCGAAGGGAACACGACGATGAGACGCGACTTTTCGATTGGACTGACCGCCCTGGCGCTGGTGTCGTTTGCGCCGCAGGGTCTCTCGGCCCAGGATCTGGAGCTGGCGGCTGGCCACGAGATGAACACCCCGACCGGCATTGAACTGGAGCTGGATCAGGCGGGCTTCTACGGCAAGTCGTTCGATCTTTCGGATGACGAAATTGTGGCCGAGGCCATCGCCGATTTTGAACACCATATCGGCTGGCCTGAGGCGGGCAAGGCAAGCCCGGCCGTTTGGAGCGCCTTGCGTGAGTACAACACCCGGTCGGACCGGTCCGAAACACAGTTCTAGAGCCGGCGCCACCATCTGGCCGCCCGTCGGAATGCGGTAAAAGTTCCGTTGACAAAACGGAAATAATTCCGCAATAAGGAGGTCAGGCGGCGCTACTTCGCGCCGCTGGACCGACGGGCGGGGTGCGCAGATGGTCAAGGATTCGGATACCCGATATCGGGTAGCGGTCGGTATCGCCGAAGGACAACAACGCGCTTTCGCGCATCAATTGAAGACACTTGAGGAAGCGTTCCGCCTGTCAAAGCCGGACGCGCGCCAACGCGCCGTCCGGCTGCGCGACCGCGCGTTGGCTTCGGTGGGACGTCTTGCGGAGTCGGCCGCTTTTTCCCGCTCTCGCGCCGCGACCGCACGCCGGTCCGGCGCCCTGGAAGTGGCCGCGCAACAGGAGCGCCGCGCCCGGTTCCTGGAGGCGGCGGCAGGGCGGTACGAAACGGCGGTGGACCGGATCGACGACCAGATCAGCCGGCACAACCGCACGCTGCCCGGCGCCTTGGACCTGGGTCCGACGCCCGAGCGCATGGTCAAACGGCTGTTGCCGGACGGGGTCACGCGACTGGTTCAGGCCGGTGCGCTGGATTTTGCCCAGTTGCGTGCGGCCCACGAGATCGCCCGCATTTACGAAGCCTCGACCATTGCCGTACGCGCCGCGACCCTGACGCCGACCCCCACGAACCGGGCGCGCAGGCATTCGGCGCCCGACCCGATGTCGGACGACATCGCCGAGCGACGGCGTATGCGCTATCTGCCGTGGGTGAAGGAGATGAAGGCCCGTCCCGACATAGACCTGGCCCTGGTGCTGGACGTGGTCGCCCACGGCCTGTCGTTGGAGGCCGTGCGCAAGGCGCGCCGCGTCGGCTGGCGGCGGGCTCGCGACATGGTGGTCGAGGCGCTGGATGCCTACGCCCGCCTGCAAAAGGACCGCTCTTAGCGCGATCCGAACGGACGGCGCCGGTCGTCGGCGCCCTTTTCAGGCGTCGGTCGCATCGTCGTCCAGGCCGGCGTAGTTATCCCGGCGCAGGAAGTTGCTGATCTGGAGCACCTTTTCCTCTGGGACCTCCAGCGACAGAAGTGTCATCGCGCCCAAGGCGATGCTGCCTTCGGCGAGTGCCGGCGTTGCCTTGGAGGCGCCATGAGACAGAAGCTTCTGCAGATCGTCGTTCGATTCCGCGCGGGCCAGAATATGGGTGCCGGTTGAGAAATTCCTGATCTCGGTGATGATCCGCTTGGCCGTGTCCAGGTCATCCAGGGCGACCACAACCGTTTTCGCCTGGCCGATACCGGCAATTCGCATGACGTTCGGGTCGTTCAAGTTGCCGTAATGAACGTTGTGGCCGCGGCGCGTTCCCGCCGTCACAGCGCCAGGGTCGATGTCGTAAGCGACATAGGGCACGCCTGCGCTTTGCAGCATCGAACAGACCGTCCTGCCGGCCCGGCCGTATCCCGCCACCACAACCTCGCCCTGCTTTGCATACCGCGTGGCGGGCGCTTTGGCCGTTCCGGGCGCTGTGGCGCTGACCGATGCCGCCAGGCGGATGCCGAGCTGGTTCAACAGCGGGGTCGCCGCCATCGAGACCGAGATCAAGACGGCAACCAGCGCGAAGTCCGTTTCTGACATCAGCCCGGCGCCGATCGCCGCGCCGAACAGGACAAAGCCGAACTCGCCCGATTGCGGCAGCAAGAACGCAAGCCGGATCGCGATCGCGCGTCCCAAACCGAAAGCAAGCGCCAGGCCCGCCAGCACAATGCCCTTGAGCACCAGGAGGGCGACCACATCGACGAATAACGGCAGGCCGGCCTCAAGGACGGTATCGATGTCGATTGACATGCCAACCGCAACGAAGAAAAGGGCCAGCAGGAATCCCTTGAAGGGTTCGATCTCCGCCTCGATCTGGTGCTTGAACGGGGAGGCGGACAGCATCATGCCCATCAGGAAAGCGCCCAGCGCCATCGACGCGCCGATCGCCTCCATGGCAAGCGCGGCGCCCAATGTGGCAAGGATCGAAATCACAGAGAAGGCGTCGCGGTTGCGGGCGGCGGCCATCCGAGCCAGCAAAAAGGGAACCACGTACCGTCCAACGATCAGGACACCTGCAACCGCCAAAATGACCAAGCCCAGCTCCAACCACGTGGAGCCGCCCGTGCCCGGCATGTCGTCCACCGCCAGGACCGGAACCAGCATCAGCAGAGGAACGATGGCGATATCCTGCAGCAGCAGGATCGAGAATCCTGCGGTGCCTGTTGGCGTTCCCATTTCGCCGGTCTCGCCCAACAGCTGCAGCACGAAAGCGGTCGATGACAGCGCCAGCCCCAATCCGACGATGATTGCGGCCTTGGTCGATCCTCCGCCCAGAATCCCGTAACCCGTCAGAACGAGTCCGGTCACCAGTACCTGCAACGTGCCAAGGCCGAAGACCATGCGCCGCATGGACCAGAGCTTCATGGGCCGCATCTCCAGGCCGATCACGAACAACAGCAGGACAACGCCCAGTTCCGTGAAGTGCAGCAGGTCCTGACCGTCGCCGGCGATTTCGATGCCCGACGGCCCCAGCACAATCCCCGCTACCAGATAGCCCAGGATCGATCCCAGGCCGATGCGTTTCGAAACGGTAACGGTGATCGCGACGACGGCAAGGACGACGACGGCTGCGACCAGGAATTCGTCCAGATGCATAGTTTGCTCCCTGCGCGGGGCGATCCCTGATCGCCTTCGTTCCCATCACAATACAGAACTTGTCCTGCTGCGGGTATCGAGAGCCGGCAAGCGCCGGCGTCGCTTTTCTCGCATTCACCCCTGGGGTAGAACCCCTGCATCGCAACGCAGGCATCGGGGTGGGGCATGGACGAGCCGTCGTGGCTGAGGTTGGCGCGCGAGACCCAGGCGATCGCGCAGGCCGGACTGGCTTATGGCCGAAACGAATACGATCTGGACCGATACCGCAAGTTACGGGCGCTGGCCGCGGAAATGATGGCCCTCGGTTCCGCGGCCGATCTGCGCGCGGTCGAGAACCTGTTTGCCCAAGAAGCCGGCTATCCCACGCCAAAGGTCGCGGTGCGCGGTGCGGTCTTTCGCGACAATCGGATCTTGATGGTGCGCGAAGAAGCGGATGGCAAATGGGCGCCGCCGGGCGGATGGGCGGATGTCAATGAATCCGCCGCGGAATGCCTGGTTCGCGAAATCAAGGAAGAAAGCGGATACGACGTCCGTGTGGTCAAGCTGGCGGCGGTGTTGGACCGGCACAAGCACATGCGTACCCCGGTCTCTCCCCATTACGTTTATGTGCTGGTGTTCATTTGCGAATTGACGGGCGGAAGTCCGCGAACCAGCTTCGAGACGACCGCGGTCGATTTCTTCGCAGAAGACCAGTTGCCCGAGCTGTCTACAATCCGAATGCCGCAGAAATGGGTTGAACTGACGTTCGACCATCACCGCGATCCCGGACTTCCGACTGTTTTCGACTAAACCCGGTCCGATGACAGAGGAGGCGCGGCATTGACCCACCGGATCGAACGGAACGGCTTTGTGGTTTCCGACGATCGCGCCGGGATCGATCTCGACCTTGTGCACGATGTCCTGAAGGACGCCTATTGGTCGCGCGGCGTGCCCCGGGACGTGATCGAGCGCGCCTTGCGCGGGTCATTGTGCTTTGGCCTCTATGGCCCGGACGGCAGCCAGGCGGGTTTCGGGCGCAGCGTGACGGATGCGGCTACGTTCGCGTATTTTTCCGACGTTTTTGTCGTCGAGGCCTTGCGCGGCCGCGGCTTGGGCCGGTTTTTATTGGAGGCGATGATGGCACACCCGGCGCAACGGGATTTGCGTCACATGCTGCTGGCGACCGATGATGCCCATGGGCTGTATGCGCGCCTGGGCTTCGAGGCCGTTCCGGGCAGCCCGTATATGAACCGGCTGGACCTGACCATCTATCAGCGTGAAGGGAAAGGATCATGATCGGCGAAGACGGCATCCGGTTTCTGGACGCCACGCCCGTTCTGAAGACCGCGGATTATCCGAGGGCCCGGGCCTTCTACGAAGGCCGGCTGGGTTACGAGGTCATTGAGGAGGGCGGCGACCCGCCCCGCTTCGGCATCTTCAGGCGCGGAAAGAGCACGCTGTTTGTCGATGGGTGGCACGGCGGACCGACGCCGCTGGCGGGCGTCTGGGACGCCTATGTGCATGTCGCCGGCCTGCAGGATCTGCAGGCGGAGTACGAAGCGGCCGGCGCGCATATCTCGCGCCACTTGGAAGAGACCGTCTACGGGATGCGCGAATTCGACGTTACCGACCCCGACGGCAACGTGATCTGTTTCGGGGAGGATGCGGATCCGACGGCGGAGGAATAACGTCGGGCGCGAAACGGGTCCGGCTGTTCACAAGGGAGGGACGATTATGGGGGAAACACCGTTGCGCATCGGTTTTGCGGGCGCCGGCCTTTTGGGCGGCGCCATCATCAAACGCCTTCTGGATTGCGGTTTCACGGTGACCGCCTGGAACCGATCGGCCGACAAACTGGAAGCGGTCGTGGCAGCAGGCGCTGAACCTGCTGCGACGCCGGCGGAACTGGCGCGGGACGCCGACATCGTCATGACCTGCGTCACCGATGCGTGTGCTGTGGAAGAGATCGTGTTCGGCACGGACGGCGTCGCCAGCACGGGCCGGGTCGGCCAACTGTTGATCGACATGTCGTCGATCGACCCAAATGCGACACGGGCTATGGCCGAACGGCTTGCCGAAGACTGCCGGATGGGCTGGGTCGACGCGCCGATCTCCGGCGGCGCGCCCGCGGCTGCGACGGGGTCGATGACCGTCATGGTCGGGGCGTCTGAAGAGGACTTCAAGGCGATTGCGCCGGTGCTGGACGCGCTGGCCGGCCGGGCGACCTTGATGGGCCCGGTTGGCGCCGGTCAGACGACGAAGCTGATCAACCAAGTGATCGTAAGCTGTGCCGGCGCGGTGCTGGCGGAGGCAACGGTTTTGGCCCAGAACGGCGGCGTGGACGCGTTGCGGATTCCAGACGCCCTTGCTGGAGGTCGTGCGGACTCGCGCCTGATGCAGGAAATGATGCCGAAGATGGCCAAGCCCGACTTCACGCCGATGGGCCGCAACAAGAACATGGTCAAGGACCTGGAAATGGTGCACGACCTTGCCAAGGCGACCGGGACCCCGATGCCGGTGACCGCACTGGTCACCGAGTTGCATCGCCAGCTTGTCCTGGAGGGTCTGGGCGATCACTGCAATTCGACGATTGTGACGCTGTTCCAGGACCCTGAGGTGCGGCGCGCCCTTGTCGCCGAGGGGACGTCGTGAGCGGCTGCTGCGACCGGCGACGATCCGGCGGCACGCGTTCCGCGGTCTGTGTTCCTTCCGGGATGTGAACCATGGCCCTGATCGATCAATACCAGGCCTACCTGCAGGACCTCGGAAACATCGGTGCGCGCTATGAAGCCAGTCGGCGCTTCTATTTTGCGCTGCTGTCCGGGCTGTTCGTCCTGTTGTCCCTCGCGGGACCCGACGGGCCGATGAGCTACCTGCAAACGGAGACGATCTGGGTCGTGTGCATCGCCGGATGGGCGCTGTGTGCGGTTTGGATCATCCATATGCTGTCCTATGGCGCCATGTTCAGGGCAAAGTTCAATGTGCTGCGCGCCATGGAGAAGCAACCGGGGTTCTTCCAGGCGTTTGATCAGGAATTGGGCGACCTTAAGAAAGACTGGCGGTACTTCAGATCCACATGGATCGACGCGGCGCCTCCGGCTCTGTTCGCGGGTTTGATTGTGGCGCTTGCCCTGATCTACCAAGCGGGGCCTCCGACCAGCCCCTAGCGACGGCGGTCGGCGGCCGGCTTGACTTGGGCGCGGCCAATACGGGATGCTTTCGCCTGCCGACGTCGGCGCGTTCGGCCGGGCGGTTTTGGCCCGGCCAATCAATGACAACAACGCGTGCGGTCGACGTGCCGCGGCCGGCCCAGGGAGGAAGAGATGAAAAAGAGCTTATGGACGCTGGCCGCCGCCGGCGCGCTGGTTGCGGCATCGCTGTCCGGTGGCACGGTCAGTGCCCAGGACCTGAAGATCCAAAGCTCCATGCCCAGCATGGAGTTTCCATTCTTCGTGCACATGCAGAAGGAATTGAGCGCAGAGGCGAAAAAGCTCGGCGATATCGAACTGTTGGCCACCGACGGTCAGAACAAGACGCCCAAGCAGACCGCCGATGTAGAGGCCGCCATCATCCAGGGCGTCGACGGCATCATCATCAGTCCGTTGGACGCGGTCGCCATGGCGCCGGCTCTGCAGCAGGCCGTCGATGCGGGCATTCCGGTCGTGACCATCGACCGCAGCGTCCAGGGCGTTCCCGGCATCCTCGCCCATGTGGGCGCAGACAACGTGAAAGGCGGCGAGGCCCAGGGCCGGTTGGTGGCGAAGCTGTTCCCGGACGGCGCCCGGGTCGTCAATCTACAGGGCCAACCCGGTTCCAGCCCGGCGATAGACCGCAACAAGGGCCTGCACAACGTGCTGGACACCATGTCGGACAAATACCCGATCGTCGCCGAACAGACCGCGAATTTCGCACGCGAACAGGGTGCGACGGTGACCGAGGCGATCCTGGCGGGGCTGGACAGCCCGCCTGACGTGATCGTTGCGGCAAACGACGATATGGCCCTGGGCGCGCTGCAGGCCACCAAGGATCGCGGTCTCAGCATTCCGATTATCGGCTTCGACGCGCTGCCCGAGGCGCTGGCCAGCGTCCGCGATGGCGGCCTTGCCGCGACCATCGAGCAGTTCCCTGGGGGTCAGAGCCGCGGCGCCACGAAGGTTCTTGTGGACTACCTGCGCGACGGGACGAAGCCGGACAAGGTGATCCTGCTGACGCCGATCGCCATCACGAAGGACAACATCAACGAGGCGGAACGACTGGGCGAGGTGAAATAGCGCCACAGGCGGAAATAAGGGCAGCCATATGCTTCGTGACGCGGCGCTGCGCGCCGCTCCTCGGTATGAGGGACGTTTGGCAACCCCTCACACTGGGGAGGCTGCGCAGCGGCCGTCACGAAGGGCGTGGCTGAAGTCTGTGTCGCTTGCCTGCGATGCGGACGGGGTGGCGCAGCAATGTCCGGTATGAGTAACGATCCCGGTCTTTCCGGCGCCGCGCCGCCGCGCGCCTTCGACCTGCTGCAGTTCAGCGCCAAACATGCCGCGCTGTTGTTTCTGATCCTGCTGGTGCTGGCCTTCGGCTATTTGACCGAGGGCCGGTTCCTGCACCCCCTTAACCTGTTCAACATTCTGCGCCAGGTCTCGATTGCGGGTCTGGTGGCCATCGGCATGACGTTCGTCATCCTGTCGGCCGGGATCGACCTTTCGGTCGGCGCGTTGCTGGCCTTTGCCGGCCTGGTCGGGGCGTTTGTGGCGAAGGGCGGGTTCGCCGACCGGTTTGCCGTCGGCGCCAGCGTCGAAGCGGGCAACCCCTGGTTTCTGGCGATGGCCGCCGCGATCGCGATCGGCCTGGCGGGCGGGGCGCTGCAGGGGGCGGCGATCACCCGGTTGAAGGTGCCGCCCTTTGTCGTAACCCTGGGCGGATTGACCGCCTTCCGGGGCGCGGCGTTGTTGTTTTCCGGCGGCGGCCCGATCAGCGGCTTCGACGTCGACTATACCTGGTGGGGGCAGGGCCGGCTGTGGGGAACTGTCCCGGTGCCGGCGATCATCTTTCTGACCTTCGCCGCCTTGGCGCATGTGGTTCTGCGTCATACCCAGTTCGGGCTGCATGTCTATGCCGTCGGCGGAAATCCGGCGGCGGCAGACCTGAATGGGGTGCCGGTTCGGCGCGTGACGTTTCTGGTCTACGTGATTTCGGGCTTTTTCTGCGGACTTGCGGGATTCGTCCTGTCGGCGCGGCTGAGTTCGGCCGAGGCGGTGGCGGGCCTGGGCCTGGAACTGACGGTGATCGCCGCGGTCGTGATCGGCGGGACCAGCCTGTTCGGCGGCGTCGGCACGATCCTGGGAACGGTGATCGGCGCCGTACTGATCGGCGTCCTGACCAACGGCCTGGTGCTGCTGAACGTGTCTTCGTTCATCCAGCAGATCGTTATCGGCGTGGTTCTGGTCGCTGCGGTTGCATTCGACAGATTTGCGGCCTCCAAACGGCGAAGTTGACCCGTTCCGGGTATCTCCAATGCCCCGCGCTTTGCGGTTTCGGCCCGTTAATGGCCGCGCTAAGCTGTGCAATAACGAATAACGACGGACAGAGTGGCTGAGGCAATGTTCATTCGCGCGCTGCATTTCGATGTAAAGCCGGGACGTTTCGACCAGGCTGTCGACGTGTTCCGCGAAACGGTCTTCCCGGAGTTGGAGAAAGAGCCGGGCTTTATGCGCGTGATCCTGACCGGCGAGGCCGCCGCCAGCAAGGGGATCCTTTATTCCATGTGGCAGAGCGAAGAGCACGCGCAGCGCTATGTGGAAAGCGGCGAGGCGGCCCGTCTGCTGGCCCCCTTTGCCGAGCTGTTCGAGCATCCGCCCGAAATCCTGGGCTATCCGTCGATTTTCGACCGGGCGTTCTGAGATGCGCTTGACGGCGGGCATCGGCGAGGGGCTTGCGCGCGCGCAAGGCTCCGGCCTGCCTGCCTACGGCATGGGCGAACGGTTCGTCGACATGATCGTGCATGTCCTCAGCGTCGGCTTTTCGATCGGCGCGGTGATTGCGTTGATGATTGTCGCCATTCCCGACCAGCCGGCGATTTCGATCCTGAGCCTGGCGGTTTATGGGGCAGGGCTGATCGCGGTGTTCGGGTTTTCCGCTGCCTATCATCTGGTGCCCAAACGCGGCTGGAAGGAGCTGCTGCGGCGGTTGGATCATGCGACAATTTTCGTGATGATCGCGGGCAGCTATACGCCATTTGCGCTGGTCAAAATGGAAGCGGGCATCGGCCATGCGCTGCTGGCGGCGGTCTGGGTCGTCGCCCTGGCGGGCGTGGTGCTGAAGCTGTTCTTTCCGTTGCGGAAGTACCGGCGGCTGTCGATCGGCCTCTATCTGGGCCTGGGCTGGGCCGCGCTTGCCACCGCGGACCCCCTGTTGTCCGCGGTGTCGGTCTCAGCGATGGTGCTGTTGTTCGTCGGCGGCCTGCTCTATTCGGTCGGCGTGCTGTTCCATGTCTGGAAAAGCCTGCCCTACCAGAACGCGATCTGGCACGTTTTCGTTCTGGCGGCCGCGGTCTGTCACTTCGTGGCCATTATGGGCGACGTGGCGCTGGCGAGGTAGCCCGTCCGCGCCCCTGCTATCCATTCGAGCAAGACGCCCCCCCGAAAAGGCCGGGAATTACCCCCTTATCGTGATCGCCGAAGGCTGATCGTTGGTGCAAGAATCGGGCAACCGACCGCAACCGGCGAGGCGCGAAAATGCCCCAACCGATATTTGCTTGCCGATTCCTGGCGCAATTGTCAGCGGCGATCTTGGCTGCTGCGGTCTTCATTGCCTGTCATTCGCACAAGGCCGCCGCTGCGGAGAACTGGGTGGCGGATCCGATCACCGGATGTGCGGTCTGGACGCCGAGCGCCGAGGAAGGGGAAATCATCTCCTGGTCCGGCGGGTGTGTCGACGGCAAGGCGCAGGGGCCGGGCCTGCTGGTCTGGATCCATGGCGGAGAACTGGTGGCCCGGTACGATGGCACGTTGACCGGCGGAAAGGCCGAAGGTTTCGGCGACCTTCATTTTCGCGAAGCCGGGGGATACGTGCATTATGTCGGCGAATTCAAGGCCGGCATGCTGCACGGCAAGGGACAGGCGATCTTGCCCGACGGCGCCTCCTTCGAGGGTGAATTCCGCGCCGACCACCCGCACGGCGCCGGTACCTTCGAGGGCGCGGATGCCAGCTTTTACCAGGGCGACTATGCAAACGGCAAACGCCATGGCGTGGGCGCGGCCCTGGGCGCGGACGGGGAGTACTATAAAGGAGAGTTCAAGGACGGTTTCAGGTCCGGCGCCGGAACGCTGATCGACGGCGACGGCAACGTCTATCACGGACCCTTTGAGAACGGCGAACCCAACGGCGCCGGGACTTGGAAGCTTGTCGACGGTGGCGTTTACGAAGGACGCGTCAGGAACGGTAAGGCGGAAGGCCGCGGCAGGTTCACCGCGGCGAACGGCGATGTGTATGTGGGGTCGTTCGTCGACAACGAGCCGTCCGGCGCCTTTGAAGTCAAGAGAGCGGACGGGACCACCCTGGAACAAACCTGGCGCAACGGCGAACTGGTCGAATAGCAGGCCGCATGCCGGCGGCCGGAAGGGATTCGGGCATGGCAGGAAAAGCAAGCAAGGCGCTGTTGGGAGTGGCGGTTTGGGCAGCAGTCCTGGTCTGCGGGGCCGCGGCCGCCGATCCGTTCCGCGGAGCCGGCGGCGGTCTCAGGGCCGCAGCGCGCGCGGCGTCGAATTCCGGACCGGATGACGCGTCGATCGCGTCGGTGAGAGTTCTGACCACGCGAGACGGAAACTGGCAGCAACAGCTGCGGGTCCAAGAGCGCCAGCGCACGCTGGACGAGGCGGGCGTCGACATGATCGCTTCGATGCGACAGGCCGATCAGGAAAACCTCGCTGAGGAACGCGAGCGCCTGGCAGACAAGCAGCAGCTCCACCGCGAACGCATGCAGATGCAACAGCGACAAGAACAGCAGTCAGAGGCGCTGGCATCCGCGCCTGCGGCCGATCCGACCCTGGTCGCGGACATCCAACGCGCGCTTACCGACCTGGGTTACTGGCCCGGCCCGATCGACGGGCGGCTTGGAACGCAAACGGTCATCGCAATCGAGAACTACCAGACGGCCAGGGGTCTCCTGGTCACGGGGCAACCATCGCAGGCGCTGTTGCAGCATATGCGCGGGCGTTGAGCGCGGGGGCTAAACTTCGTCAATCCTCATATCCGCGGCTTGGGCTGGGCTGTCTTCGCCGAAGTGACAGGCGACAATGTGCCCCTGGCGAAGCGAAAAAACCGCTTGTCAAATGCCGGCGTTTTTTCAGACTCTGGGTCTGACCGGTGCCTGAGCGGTGTGGGGCGGCATCGTGCGAATCATGACAACAGGCGAGGCACGAAGATGGTCCATTGGGTACCGGCGCGCCGTGCGGCGGCGCGGTATTGCTTGGCATTGCTGACCGTAGCGTCGGCAACCGCCTGGGCTCTCAATCCCGCCACGGCCGACGACAGGTGGGTTGCGGACCCGATCACGGGCTGCACCGTTTGGACCCCGTCGGTCGAAGAAGGCGAGCTCGTTTCCTGGTCCGGCGACTGTACCGACGGGAAGGCGGACGGACCGGGCGTCCTGGTCTGGGTCCATGGCGGCGAACTGGTCGCCCGCTACGAAGGGACCATGGGAGGCGGCAAGGCGGACGGCATTGGCGAGCTGCATTACCTGCTCGAACAAGGCTACCTGCACTATGCCGGCGAATTCAAAGAGGGTGCGTTGAACGGCACCGGCCACGTAATCTTGGCAGACGGCGCCACCTATGAGGGCGAGTTTCGGGCCAACAGGCCGCACGGCGAAGGGCTGTACGAGGGAGCGGACGGCAGCTTCTACCAAGGCGATTTCATGAACGGCCAGCCGCACGGCGTCGGCGCCAGCGTTTCTGCCGATGGCGAGCAATACCAGGGCGAGTTTCGGGACGGCCAGCGCGCAGGCACGGGCACGCTGACCGATGCGGACGGCAACGTCTATATCGGCCGGTTCGAATTCGGCGAGCCAAACGGCACCGGGATCTGGAAACTGGCGACCGGCGGTGTCTACGAAGGCCCGGTCAAGGATGGAAAGGCGGACGGCAAGGGCACCTTCACGTCGGTAGACGGCGATGTCTATTTCGGCTCGTTCGTCGATAACAAGCCATTCGGCGCGTTCACCGTAACCAGGGCCGACGGCACCACCGAAGAACAGATCTGGCGAGACGGCGAGCTGGTCCAATAGGCGTTACCGCGAGGCACAGGCAAGAGGATTGAAACGATGGTGAGAAACTCAAGGACCGCTCTGGCGGCCATGGCCGTTGCGGCGCTCGTTCTGGTTGCGCCGCCGGCTGGCGCCGATGCGTTTCGCGGCGCCGTTGGCGCCGGCCTGCTGGGCGCGGGCATCGGCGGTATTGCCGGCGGCGGGTCCGGCGCGGCGAAAGGCGCGGCGATCGGTGCGGGCGTCGGCATCCTGGCCGGTGGGGCGCGACAGAACCAGCAACAACAGCAGCAACGCGAACAGCAGATGCGGCAGCAGCAGGAGGCCGAAGCCGCGCGCCTGCGTGCCGAACAGGAACGCCTGGCGCTGGAACGCCAGCGACTGGAAATGGAACAGCAAATGCAGCGCGAGCGCATGATGATGCAACAGCAACAGCAGCAGTTCGCAGCCCCGGCTCCCGCTCCGGCGCCACTGCAGTTGCAGGCGGTCGATGCCGCACTGATCGCGGACATTCAAAGGTCCCTGACCATCCTGGGATTCGCGCCCGGACCCATCGACGGGCTGCTGGGGGCCCAGACGGTCGTCGCGATCAAGGATTACGAAACCGCCCACGGCCTTCTGGTGACGGGGCAGCCGTCCCAGCCGTTGTTGCAGCACATGCGCGCGCGCGGCGGGTAGGCGCATTTCAATCTCCCATCGGAGGGGAGACCTAAGACTTCTTTGCGCGCAGCGCCGCGTCGTGCGCGTCTTGTGCCCAACGGCGGAAGGCGTCCTGATCTTCGAACAGGAACGCGGGCGCGCGCCAGTAGGATAGGGCGACGGTCTTGCCCTTGCTTTGGTAGACGAAGGGCTCGCTGCCTTCCGCCTGGAAATGAGGGACGGTTGTTGCATCGGCCTTGAAGTACAGGACTTCGTCGTCGACCAAGGCGATCATCAAACCGTCGCGAAAGATCCCCAGGCCGCCGAACATGCGCCGCAGGGTAACGCCGCCGACCGCGGCGAACAGATCCTCCAGATACCGGCGGTAGTCCGCGCTGGTCGCCATGTCAGTCGTAGGACGGGGCAGGGAACCAGTCCTGCGGCCGGCCGTCCGGGGTCAGGTCCAGCACGTTCCACAGCGGCCACAGCATGTCGACGTGACGTGGATGCTGTCCGTCTTCCGGGCCTGCGAAGAACAGCTCGCTGTTCCAGCTGTGGTGGATCCCCTCAGCCGTCTTGCGGAAGACGTTCAGGCTGGGCCACTGGCCGCCGTCCGGGCCTTCGCCGAAATAGTCGGCGTTGTAGCCGGTGCCTTCCGACGACAGCAGGCGCAGGTCATTCCAGCCGCGCCGGCGCGCCCATTGGCGGATCGTCGATATCGGCGCTTTGGCGACCACCGCCAGATTGACGTGCTGGGCGATGTGCTGCGCATTCGCATTGAGGCTGTCCAGGAAGGCCGAACACATGGGACAAGGCGCCGCCGCGTCCGGTCCGTACATGAAGCTGTAGACGATGAGGGTGTCCTTGTCGGGCGCAAACAGGGCGGAGAAAGATGTCTGGACGTCGGCCTCCGTCGCTTCCAGGTCGGCCGGCCCTTCGGTAAACAGGTAGTCCTCCTTCAAAGCGCCGCCCGGCGGCAGCGCGCGCCGTGCCGCCGCAACGGACTCGATCTGGCGGCGCAACAGGCGTTCCTCCTCCAACAGCGCATTTCGGGCGTCGCGGTAGGCGGGCGTCTCGCCCGGAAAACTGAATGCATGGTGCTGTGCCATTACGTTTCTCCTTCGTTTTCTTGTGCGGCGCTCTCGACGCTTTCCAGATAGCCGGCCAGCGCATCGAGCTGTTCCTCCCAGAACCGGCGATAGTCTGCGATCCAGTCCGCCGCGCTCCTCAGAGGGACGGGTTCAAGGCGACAGCGGACGACGCGGCCCGTCTTTTCGCGGCTGACCAGGCCCGCAGACTCCAGCACGCCAAGATGCTTGGAGGCCGCCGGCAGGGACATGTCGTGCGGTTCGGCCAGGGCCGACACGCTGGCGCCGCCGTCGGCAAGCTGGGCAAGGATCGCCCGGCGCGTGGGGTCGCCCAAAGCTGCGAACACCGCACTCAGTGAATCTTCCTGATACTTAACCATGTGGTTTAGTGTTATCCAACGACGGCCCTTGTGTAAAGTGCGCCGCAGGCATTGATTGGCGTCCGCCTAGCCGCCACTGTGCGCCAATGGACTCTGGGAAATGGGGGAAGCGTGCGACTTGGTGGGCAGCGGGGCTGTCGATCCTGGTTATCGCCGCCTGCTCGCCGCCGCGGGCGGTGGAATCGCTGTCCGTGTTGTCGGAACTGGCCACAGAGTCGCAGCCGGGGGAGATCAGGCGCCTCGACAACGGGTTCTCGGTCGAGGGGCGGTCCTATCGGGCGGATCTCTACCTCGGACCCGGGCCGCCCCAGGCGATGATGGTGCTGCTGCCGGGCGTCACGCCCGACGGCAAGGACGACGCGCGCCTGGTGGTTTTCGCGGCCGGGCTGGCGCGGGCGGGATTTGCGGTGCTTGTGCCGGACATCCCCGCGTTCCGGGCCCTGACGGTCAGCGCCGCCGATGCCGATGCGGTGCGCGACGCGGTGACCCATGCCAGCGGCACGTTCCTGGCCGATGCGGACGGCGGCGTCGCGCTGGCGGCGATCAGCTATGCGGCGGGGCCGGCCGTGCTGGCGCTGTTGGACGAGCCGACCCGGCGGCGGGTGGGCTTGGTGGCGGCGATCGGCGGGTACCACGACAC